>ENA-UPAD01000016-UPAD01000016.1-bioreactor-metagenome-genome-assembly--contig:-NODE-16-length-289888-cov-548.444087_pt1 | contig 289888 bp, 260 predicted proteins | sample MGYA00238179_ERZ772710 | MGnify/ENA primary metagenome ERZ772710 (study PRJEB29004, sample SAMN07631245) | bioreactor metagenome | isolation source: Switchgrass digestor | place: USA: Dartmouth...
TTTCCCAATGTTTTCTCTGCCTTTCAGCCGGGTCCCGTTTCAGGCATCCCGGGGTCAGTTTAGTATTGAGTATCTCTGCTGTATATCTCGTCAATTTCCTCCGTGTACCTGCCCGAACTGTCATATACATACAGAGGTTCCTGTACCCTGAGTTCGGCCTTCCCGTACTTCGTACCGCTTACGAGGACCAGGTTGGGCTTCTTCCCGGGCGAGGGATGGACGAATCTCATCAGTTTCGGTTCGATCCTGTATTTGCGCATATTATACATTATATCCGCCAGCCTGTGCGGCCTGTGGACCATCGAAAACTTCCCGCAAGGCTTCAGGAGCCTGGCGGATACTGAGATCACATCCTCAAGCGAGCAAAGTATCTCATGTCTCGATATAGCTTTGGCATCTTCCGGGTTCAAAAGCCCTCCGCCCTTTTCCATATAGGGCGGATTGGTCACGACCGCGTCAAAGCCCGAGGCGCCGAACAATTGCACAGCATCCCTGATATCCCCGTGGACTATGCTGATTTTGTCTTCCAGTCCGTTGAGTATGACGCTGCGTGAAGCCATGTCGGCCATGTCAGCCTGTATTTCCAGGCCGACCACGCCGGCGGGCTCCTTTTTTGCGGCTACCAGCACCGCAATGATCCCGGTTCCTGTGCCAAGATCGATCACCCTGCCGTTTTTCGGCACTTGCGCAAAGTAAGCGAGCAGTACCGCGTCGATGCCGAAACAGAAACCGTCCTTTTTTTGTATCAGTTTCAAACCTTTATACTGAAGATCATCTATCCGCTCATTTTCTTTTATCGCAATATCCAACGGCTCCACCTATCATCCTCACGGTATATGGAACTCTGTCCCGGAATCGGAACAGTCGTAAAATTTTGCTCCGGAACAAGGCAATTCCGCCTCAAAAATAAAATAAGGAGCCCTGCATCAGCATGGAAGCTGCTGCCTGACCCCTTATCGGCCCAACTTGTTATACCGGCTTCGGAGCTTCGACCGGACAGACTTCTGCACATGTTCCACAATCGATGCATGCATCCTCGTCTATCTCATATTTGCCGTCTCCCTGGGAAATTGCTGAAACCGGGCATTCGGATTCACACTGTCCGCAGCTGATGCAGTCTTCACTGATGCGGTATGCCATCAGAGTACACCTCCTAAAATACATTTTGGTAACCCACTAACAAACAGTTACTATTTTATCACCAAAGACAAATAAAGAAAATACTTTTGTCGATAATTCGGTTATTTCAGCGGATTCAGTCCTCCAAAGCTTTCAGTTCTTCTATCTCTGCGTCTTCGACGTCATTTTCCTCCTGGGCGGAAGCATCCTGTATGACTTTGAGTTCGCTGAACCTGTACGATCTCAGGTCTGTTTCGTTGCCCTTGTCGAGTTTTACTTTCGCCGTTTCTTTCAAAAGGAACCTTTCGATCACGACTCCCTGGCCGTCAGGCGTCTCGACAACAGCACCGATCCTCGGCGCGTATTTTATTATCTGTTCGTACGCTTCCTGTTCATACCTGAGGCAGCACATCAACCTTCCGCAGTTGCCGGAGATCTTGGTCGGATTCAGCGAAAGGCCCTGTTCCTTTGCCATTTTGATCGATACCGGCTGGAATTCGCCAAGATGCGAGCAGCAGCACAACTCCCTTCCGCATACGCCGATGCCGCCCATCATCTTCGACTCATCCCTGACGCCTATCTGCCGCAGTTCTATCCTCGTCTTGAAAACGGAAGCAAGATCCTTCACCAGTTCCCTGAAGTCGACCCTTCCGTCGGCAGTGAAATAGAACAGGATCTTATTGTTGTCGAACGTGTACTCCACATCTATCAGTTTCATCTCAAGGTTGTGGTCCCTGATCTTCTGAAGACATATGCCAAAAGCGTCCTTCTCCTTTTTCCTGTTCTCCTGGGCATGCTTCTCGTCATCTTCCGTGGCGATCCTCATAACTTTTTTAAGCGGCGCCACGATCTCCTCGTCAGGGACTTCGCGCGGCGGTATCACCACCTCGCCGAGTTCCACGCCCCTGGCGGTTTCCACGATGATGTGCATGCCTTTTTCTATCTGAAATTCATCAGGGTCAAAATAATAGATTTTCCCTGCCCTTTTAAACCTGACTCCAACTACCTTTACCATCCAATGTCCTCCTGTGGTTTTGTCCCTGCAGTTTCTACCCCTGCAGCTTTATCAGCAAATAGTCTGTTGCAAGCTGGTAATTCGCATGCTGCCTCAATGCTCCCCTGGCGGCCTCAATAGCGTCTATACACTCTATGATCCTGCTGTCGCGGTAATTTTGGGCATTATTCATTATAATATCTTTTTTATCCGAATTTATCAACATGCTTTCGCCGCCTTCCCTCGCGACGAGCAGATCACGGTAGTATACCAGCATTATGTCCAGCAGCACGTCGATGTTTTCCCTGTTGTCTTCCAGGAAAGCTGTAATCTCAAAGATGTCTTTTGTCTTTCCCGATGCCGCCCCGGGCAGCAGATCGAACAGCCGATCCCGCAGGGCGGAAAATTCGCTGGACTCCGCCAGTTTCAGGGCCTGTCCGATATTCCCGTCAGCATAGCCGGCTATCAGTTCCAGCATAGTGCTGCTGCCGCCTATCCTTGTCCTGAGCGCCTGCATCACCTGGTCATGGGTATATTTCCTGAACTGCAGATGCAGCGCCCGTGAACGTACCGTCTCCAGCAGGCTTTCATAATTTGCAGTCAGCAGGATAACGACGACATATCCCGGAGGCTCCTCAAACGTTTTGAGCAGGCAGTTCTGGGCCTGGACAGTCATCTTTGCGGCATCTTCCACGATATATACCTTGCGTTTGGAATACATGGGCCTCAGCACCGCATCGTCCTGGATGCCGCGTATCTGATCCACGCCAATGCTGGGACCGTCGGTTTTGATCGTGACAAGATCAGGATTGGTTCCGTTTTCCATAAGAAGGCAGGCCTTGCACCTGCCGCATGTGGCCCCGTCGTGCGGGTCGCCGCACAGCAAAAGCCCTGCGAAGATCCTTGCTATGGTTTTCTTGCCGATCCCCTGCGGTCCTGAGAATATATATGCATGACTGACCCTGTCTTCGGAAAGCGATCGCTTCAGATTTTCGATCACATCCCGCTGACCTGCAATGCCTTCGAAATCCATTCATTACTCCTTGATAACATGATGATCCGGCCGCACCCGGGAGCATGCCATGAGTTGTTATACTCTCACGGTAACCGGATTTTGGCCGGCTGCGGATCATGTGAACAGATCCAGTATCAGTCCCCTGATATCTGCAAGACGCTGGAGGAGTTTCAGGTTGTCTTTTTCTCCGTTCAGCACATCCTGTGTAAGCTGTTCCACTTCTTCATTTATATTCTTGACTATCGCAAAGACCCTGTGTCTGCCGCGCCTGTCCAGCAGGTTCCTTTTTGAGAATTTTTTCGATTTGCCGACGGCCAGGTCGAGAAATTCGGCTATCAGCTTTTTATAGATCTTAAGTTCGCGTATGTCTACTCTTTCTGCAAGTCTTTCGCCCTGCCTGGCAATTTCATCGACAAGGTCTTTCAAATACTGTTCATAACCGGCATCCTCAGCCATTTTAAGCTGGTGCCTGAATTCGCCGCGTTTGCCGGGTTTTACTTTTTTGTCATCTTTGACGGGCAGGCCTGCCAGACCTGCCGTATTGGTGAGAGTCTCACTTACTTTCAAGATTTACCTCCCGCAGGATCCTTCATCGCGGATCTATGCCTTTTCGAACCGATCCACATTCAGGACGAAAATGGTCGCGCCCCCGACGACTACTTCCACCGGGTATGGTATAAACATTCCTCCCACTCCGTTGGGGGTCATATTTGAATTGATGACTTGCTTTCTGCTCTTGGATTTTTTCTTGATGACTTCGATAACATTATCCAGGTGCTCCTCATCGACACCTACGAGCAGGGTCGTGTTCCCCGCTTTGAGAAACCCTCCGGTGGAACAGAGCTTGGTCACGCTGAAACCGTTCCTGTTCAGTTCTTCCATCACCTTCGGGCCGTCTTCGTCATGGACGATAGCAAACACAAGTTTCATATTCAGCCCTCCTCAACAAAATACATGCATCGCATCAAACCTCTCTGACAAAGCCAAGAACTGTATCCAACTGCCTCCTGACGTCTTTCCAGACCTCTTCCACCGACCTGGAAGCATCGATGGTTTTGATCCTGTCAGGGTTTTCTTTCGCAAGCTGTTTATAACCGTTATAGACTCTTCGGTGGAAATCCAGCTGTTCGTTTTCTATCCTGTCGCCGTTTGCGGCATTCATCCTTCTTCTGAGACCAATCTCCGGATCCAGGTCAAAGAAAAACGTGATGTCGGGCATCGTATTGTCTATGGCTATACTTGTTATCTGCTTCAGCATATCCATATCAAGTCCTCTTCCGTAGCCCTGGTATGCATAAAATGAATCCACATACCGGTCGCATATCACTGTCTTGCAGTTCGCTATGGCGGGTTTGATCACCTGCTCGACCAACTGTGCGCGGGCGGCTGAATACAGCATCAGTTCCGTTTTGCTGTGCATTTCGGTGTAGGCAGGATCCAGGATGATGGAACGGATGCTCTCGCTGATGCGCGTCCCTCCGGGTTCTCTTGTCACAACGACTTTACATCCCATGGAAGAAAGATGATCTATTATGTTTCTGATCTGCGTCGTCTTTCCGCAGCCGTCGGTGCCTTCCACAGTGACGAAAAGCCCTCTTTTCATGACTCCCATCCCCCAACTTTTCCGCGCTGCTCCGGTTTCCTACTTAAATTATACCCTATTACAGCATACGTTACCATATTAGATTTATTTCCTGCATAAAACCAGAACCGTCCCGTCGCTGTCCACTCCATGGACACTGCCGCCGGCCCTGATCACATCCGCCAAAAAATCCACGGCTTCCCGCGTGATCTCTTCACCGGGGCATATGAGGGCTGTCCCGGGCGGGTATGGCGCTATTATACACTTGCTTGTCCTTCCTGCCGCGTCCGCCAGCCTGACTCTCTCGGTACCAGCGTTCATTATCACGCTGCTTTCGTATAGTTCCCGCCGCCAGGATTCGATCTGCCTCTTCAGCAATGCGGTATACCTTTGCCCCAGGCAAGCCCGGTCTGGCGCATTGCCCCGTCCTGCGCCGCCGTTTGCCGTGACCGCGCCGGTATACAGCCGCTGCAGGCCGATAAGCGCATCGAACAGCCTTTCTATCGATCCTGGGTTGTCTGCCACGGTACTGATAAAGACCAGGTTGGACAGATCCGACATTTCAGCCTGTATGCAGTATTCGCGCCTAAGCAGCCTTTCAGCTTCATAGCCTGTTATGCCAAGGCGCGACACGTTCACTGTTATCCTTGTGGGGTCATGGTCGAAACCGGGAACCGCCGCTTTGTCAAGCAGGTGCAGGGTACCTCCGTCCAGTCTGGCCGTATTGGCCTGTATCGAGTCGATAAGCCTGTCCAGCAATTCCTTGCCCTGTTTTTGCATTATTTCCCTTGCTATGTCAAGAAAAGCCATTATTATGTACGATGGGCTGGTAGTCTGATATATGTCGAGGAAGTAATCGATCCTTTCAGTGTCTGCCCTGTCGGAACCGATATGCAGATACGCCCCCTGCGTGAACGCAGGCAGCGTCTTGTGCGCGCTTTGTACGCAAATGTCCGCGCCGGCTTCAAGAGCGGATACCGGCAGTCTTTTGTTAAAGACAAGATGCGGTCCGTGGGCTTCGTCCACGATCAGTACCTTGCCGCGGGCATGTACGGTATCGGCGATCCTCCTGATATCGCAGCAGATACCGTAATAGTTTGGTCTCGTGACAAGCACCGCAGGCGCATCGGGCGCGTCGTCCATCGCTTTTTCCACATCATCCGGGGTGATGCCGGTGCTGATGCAGAATTCATCCGAATATCCGGGCATGATATAATACGGTGAAACGCCGGACATAAGCATACCGTTGACCACGGAACTGTGGCAGTCCCGGCCGGTGATCAGGCGCTGGCCCGGCCTGCATACTGCTGCGATTGCCGCATGAAGGCCAACAGTGCTGCCATTGACAACGAACCGGCTTCCTGCTGCGCCAAATGCAGCCGCAGCCAGTTCCTGCGCCTCCTTAAGCACGCCCTCGGGCCTGTGGAGATCGTCGGTGCCGGGCATTTCGGTCAGATCCAGTTTTTCTATTTCTGAAAGAAAGTGTACGGGGATGCCTGATCCGAGCTTATGGCCAGGCATATGGAACGGAAGCGTCCCTGAAGCCGAATATGACTTCAGGGCATTGTAAACAGGCGTGTTCCAGTCAGGCGACGTTCTGTTCATTTCAGACTTCGTTCCTGTTTTTTTCATATATGATCCTTAAGCCTTCCAGGACGAGGCGGCCGTTCACTTCATCGATGGTCTCGGCTTCCGGCGCGATGAATTTGGCCAGTCCGCCCGTTGCTATTACTTTTATGTTCTCCTCGCCCATTTCCTGCTTGATCTTGTTTACAAGATGGTTCACCTGTCCCACATATCCGTGGAATATTCCCGACTGCATACCTACTGCGGTGTTTCGGCCGATCGCCGTCCCATGCTTTGCCAGGTCTATCTTGGGCAGCTTGGCCGTCCTCTGGTACAGCGCTTCCGCAGATATCAGGATACCGGGACAGATAGCGCCGCCAAGGAATTCGCCTTTCGACGATATGGCGTTGAATGTAGTGGCAGTGCCGAAATCCACTACTATCGCAGGGCCTCCGTAGATCTCGTAAGCGGCTACGGCGTTTGCGATCCTGTCCGCTCCGAGTTCGCGCGGATTCTCGTACTTTATATTTATACCTGTCTTTATGCCGGGGCCTATAATTATCGGTCTCTTTTTTAGATATTTTTCAATAGCATGCTCGAAAGAAAACATTATCGGAGGAACAACAGACGATATGATGACTGCTTCCACATCTGAAACTTTGAGTTTTTCGTAATTAAAAAAATTGATGAAGTACATGCCGAACTCATCGGCTGTCCATCCCCTGTTGGTAGCCAGTTTCCAGTGGGCTGTCAGTTTCTTTCCTTCATATACGCCAAAACGTATGTTGGTATTTCCGACATTTATCGCAAGCAGCAACTTCAATTCGCCTCCAGACAGGCATCATGCAAACCAGAGGTGATATCCCCTGTTGCCTCATCTGCCTGATAATCTTCCTGCCCGCAGGGCAGAAACATTACAGGAACTTCATGCTCCTGATCTCTTTTATCTCGAGTTCTATTTCTTTTTCTATCCTCTCTATATCGCGCCTGATATCATCGATTGTCTCTTCTTCCCTGTTTTTATACGAACCGCCGTGCCTCCCGGCATATTTCTGGTGATCCCTGTCCGCGCCCTTTCCCTTGTCGCGGTAAAACCCTCTCTGCCTGGAATTATCACGGTTGTATGCGTCATGGCTTTTTGAACTTTTCTGCGCGCCCTGGGAATGGGCCTGGCCGACTGCAGATGTACCCTGCATATCCTTGCCTCCCTGTTCTTCGTTTTTTGCCATGTTTTGCTGGCGACCCCTGAACTTCCCCCTGGAATTTGTACGGCCGCGGGACTGTTCTCTGTTTCCCTGGCTTGCTTCAGTCTTCACAATGCTGTCATCGCTATCTTCGTTTCTGTTTCTGACCATTCTCAACCTCCGAAATAATGAAGCAATGTATTTATTGTATTTTAAATGCTTCATCAAGTCAACCCCGGCGCTTTGCGGCACCGCAGGCTGCAGTGACCGTACAGTGTGCATAGGCGGAAACTCTTGTTGCTTGCACTGCCCAGTATTTGCATTTACAATAGCTGATACTTTCGAAATAGCGAGAGTCCTCAGCCTGAATAGCCGAAAATGCCGCGAATGGATATCTCCCCTGACAGCAGTTCCCTCCGGACACCGTCGCTGCAGTCTACCAGGAGGCTTCCGCTTTCGGTGATGTCAACGGCTGTGCCCGTATATTCGGTATCCTTAAGCGAAAACCTCACTTCCTTCCCGAGGGTGACGGAATACTTCCTCCATTCATCCAGTATTTCATCTGTATTCCCGCTGAGTATATGATGGTAAACACTATCGATCTCCCGGAGCAGCGCCCGTATCAGGGCCAGCCTTCCCGCCTGTTCGTCATGTGCGTTTTTCTGCCCGTCCGGGATGGTTTTCCCATGTATCACGCCTGTCGCAGACAAGACTGAGACGGCCCTGTCCCGGAGTTCCGGCGGAAAATCTTCCGGCGTCTGCGAATAGTTGATCCCGATGCCAAGTATGATCCAGTTGACCCTGTCGGCTTCTGAATTCATTTCGAGCAGGATCCCGCTGATTTTTTTGCCGCCGCAGGTTATGTCATTGGGCCATTTTATCCCCGTTCTCACGCCGGTTACCGAGTATATGGCCCTTACCGCCGCAACAGCGGCCGCAAGAGTAAATACGGGCGCCTCCGCAGGTGCCATCGGCGGCCTGAGCACGACAGATAAGTAGATTCCTTTCCCCTTCGGAGATTCCCAGTTCCTGCCGAGCCGTCCCCTGCCCTGCGTCTGCATGCCGGCAACGACCGTCATCCCCTCTGCACAGCCGTCTGCAGCGAGTTTGGCTGCATGGGTGTTGGTGGATCCAATCTCATCGAACCAGACCACTTCCCTGCCTGCCGTCCTTGTACCAAGCTTGTTCATTATCTCGAACGGATTCAGATGCCCGCTGTCCGCCAGCAGCCTGTAGCCCAGTTTCGGAGACGATTCTATGCTATATCCTTCATTCCTGAGTTCTTTTATGTGCTTCCAGACGGCAGACCTTGAAATGCCGAAACGCGATCCTATGTCGACTCCCGTAATATAATCGGAACCAGCTTCCTTTAAAAGTTTCAGAATCTCATATCTCATTGGGTCCTCCCAGGTGCATTGAATATGTATGGCTTTTTGCTCTCTTTCAGTATGAATACGGCAGGACTGTCAGCGCCGTCGCATACCATGTCGGCTTCCCCCTGGCTGCATAACCATTTGAAGTACAGGTAAAGGAATGTGTCATCCAGGTCGCTGTGCTCTTCCCTGAGCTGCGCGGTCAGGTTGCCGAGGTAAAGCTCCCGCGAATTGGTGTACAATACCGGCGTGTCGAGCATTTTGCCAGTCACGCTTACCTGTTCGCCCAGCACAGTGCTGGTGACAAGCGCTTCAGGGAACCTGTAGTCGCCTAATCTGTAAGACATGACCGGTATTATGGATTCCTCATATAACCTCATAGCTCCGGGATTCCTGCGGCCGGCTTCGTAAAGCGATCTGTCGGCCACATAGCAGTATTTTGGAGGTATCTCCAGCTTAAGGCATTTATACTCGCTGGATATGAATTTTTCATACTCGTCCCTTGGATTCAGCAGTGCAGTGATACATTTCCTCCAGGTCCCGTCTATACATAGCTCACGGCTGTACCACTCAGAGAGTTTTATCCCGCAGTCTACAGCGTCGCCGGCCCTGCCTGCAGGCATATAAAAATATACCTCTACCACACTATCACCTCCGTGACGATGCGGAGCCATCCTGCATCGGGATCATCCCGCTTAACGTATCCCAACTTTTATTCTACTGTAACGCTGCTGTCTGTTCAACCATTTATCCACAGCCCCTGGCCATTAACCGTGCCTGTGCAGGCACGGGCGCCGACGCATGCGGCTGTCTCCAGCCTGTCTTCCCTATTGCCTGAATGGCGGGAAATTTCATCTTGTATTGAATGTAGCGCTGATATTACTTATAATAGTCTTATACAGGACCAGTTTTGTACAAAACATGATGAAATCGTAATTTTGAATGGAGGTATCATAATGTCATTCCTGGAAAACCTGGGCAAAAAAGTGGGTGAAGCCGCACAGGCAGCCGCGAAGAAATCCAGCGAACTCGTCGAGGTCACCAAGCTCAACGCAAACATCAACTCCGAAGAAGACAAGATCCAGAAGCTTTATGCACAGATCGGAAAGACGATTTTCGAGAAATTCGAACAGACCGGTACAGCAGAAGACATAGTAAAGGAAGCCTGCGAGCAGATCGTTGCTCATAAGGAGAATATCAAGGCTCTCAGGGAAAAGATCGCCGAGGTCAAAGGCATAAAACAATGCATCAATTGCGGAGCCGAAATGGAAAGGACCCAGTTGTTCTGCGCCAAATGCGGAACCAGGAACGATTTGCCCCAGCAGCCTGCTGAAACCCAGCCGGCAGAACAGGCCGCTGCTCCGGCCCCGACCTGTCCCTCCTGCAACGCAGAACTGGCTCCCGGTTCATTATTCTGCACCAATTGCGGTACAAAGCTGTGATGCGGTGACAAATACATAACTTATCCCATATCAAAAGGGCGGTGTTTCATCCGCCCTTTATTAAGGTATGGGGATACTCCTCGACAAGGTATGCGTGATATTCCTCAACCATAGAGGAATAATTCTTTGCCGAGGAGCGTCGCCATACCTTTTTCTGCGATGAATGTCCCCTTTTCTGTGGGGACGGTCCATGATCCTTACCCCGTTGCCGACCGGTGTATCCCAGGCTTGCCTGCCTTCCCGGCGCCCGGGCCGGCAAGTCCCATGGACTTCCGATATTTCTCTATTACTTCGACTGCAGAATCGAGTTCTTCATAAAACATTACGATCATTTCACCCGGCACGGCATCCATGATGGCTCTTTTAAGCGCCAGGTCCTCCTGGTATATGACGGTGATCCTGTCCGTATCCATACCCGCCTCGATGGCGCCGCTGTACAGAAGGTCAGCCACCTCCCCGGCATCTCTGCCCCTGAGGTCGCTGTCTTCCTTGATGTAAAGCTTGGAGAAAAAGCTGCCGCAGATCCGTCCGACCTCGATAATGCTTTCATCTCTCCTGTCGCCTGGCATGCCGATCACACCTGTATATATCGGGGCGTTGAAACTCTTTATCATATCGATGACTGCGCTGTAGCCTGCTTTATTATGGCCGTAATCGAGCATTACGGAAAATTCTCCCATATCAAAGATATTGAACCTGCCGGGATTGGCATCCAGGTCGGGTTTGAAGCTCATTATGCCCTTCCTGATAACGGCAGGAGATATGCCAAGCGCCAGGAGAGCCGACACGGCAGCAAGCGAATTCTCTATATTGCACGCTGCCCTGCCTCCAAAAGTGATCGGGATATCGCTGATCCGTACTATATGTTTCTCTTTCCCCGACACAAAAGCATATATGGAACCATCCCTGACATATACCGCATCACGGCCTTCCTTCACCCATTTCCGGATCATGAGGCTGCCGCTGTCAGGCGAAAACAGCAGAGGCCTGCAATTGATCCTGCCGAGTATGAAAGGCGTCATTTCATCGTCCGCGTTCAGAACGGCAGTCCCTTCCGGCTTGACCGCTTCGGCGACCAGCGACTTGACCTTCGCCAGTTCCTCTTTCGTGTTTATGCCGTCAAGCCCGAGATGGTCGTCACTTATATTGATGATGACCCCTACATCGGCAAGGTCATAACCCAGGCCTCTTTTTATGATGCCTCCCCGTGCGGTCTCAAGCACTGCGGCTTCCACCCTTGTGTCGCCCAGCACCCGCGCGGCGCTCAAAGCGCCGGTATTGTCTCCCTTCTGGATGCATTCGTCTCCAATGAATATGCCTCCCGTTGTCGTCATACCCGTAGTTATCCCGCTGACACGCAATGTATGCGCGATCATCCTGGTCACGGTGGTTTTCCCGTTGGTTCCCGTCACTGATACGATCGGGATACTGCTGGGCTGCCCTTTCGGGAAAAGGTGCTCTATTATCGCACCGGCAACATTCCTCGGCTTTCCTTTCGTTGGATAAATGTGCATTCTCAGTCCGGGCGCGGCATTTACCTCTATTACCGCACCATCGACTTTTTCCAGCGGCTTCGATATATCGGCGCAGGTGATGTCTATCCCCGCTATGTCAAGTTCCATCAGTTCAGCGGCTTTTACGGCCAGTTCCGCGTTATGCGGATGCACTTCGTCCGTGCAGTCCCTTGCAGTCCCGCCGGTACTGAGATTCCCGTTATAACGGAGCAATACCTTTTCGCCTGCTCCCGGTATGCTGTTGTCGGTATAGCCATTTTTCGCAAGGGCCTGCCTCGTCATTTCGTCTATCCTGATAATCGTCAGCGGCTTTTCATGGTCCGTACCTCTCAGCGGGTTCATGTTTTCGATCTCGACAAGCTCCCTGACGGTGTGTATGCCATCCCCGACAACGAAAGGTGCCCTGCGCTCCGCAGCCGCGATCATTTTGCCGCCGACTACCAGCAGCCTGTAGTCCTTTCCCTCGATGTGCCTTTCGACTATAACGGCGTGGCTGAACCTGCCCGCGGCATTGAATGCGTTCTCCAGTTCTTCGAAGCTTGTTATGTTCGTGGAGACGCCTTTTCCCTGGTTGGCATCGAAAGGCTTGACTGCAACCGGCCATCCGATGGCCGCTGCGATGGATGCCGCAGACCTGTAAGTGTAAGCCACGTCTCCCCGCGGTACAGGTATGCCGGCCTCGGAAAGCTTCATCTTCGTAAGGTGCTTGTTGCCTGCCATATCGACAGCAACGCAGCTGCAGCTGTCTGTAAGCGAAGCTTCAAGGTACCTGGTGTATTTGCCCGCGCCCAGCCTCAGGATGCTTGAAGGCTCCAGGCACACAACGGGAATATTCCTCTTGCGCGCCTCTTCATACAATGCTTCTGTGCTTGGTCCCATGCCGGATTCGGCTGCGACCCTTTCCAGGTGCTTTTTTATGCTCACAATATCCGGCATTCTGCCGGCGATGAGCATGTTTATCATGTCTGATACGGCCAGAAGACATTCTATGGCTGTCTTTTCATTTTTATACTCAAAAATGATGTGATATATCGACGGTTCTTCCGCAATCCTGCTTTTCCCATAATGAACGTCGAAGCCCAGCATGCCCTGGAGTTCAAGTACCATGTGCTCGGCCACGTGTGCGAGGTATGTTCCCTCCGCCAGCCTTTCTGCAAAACCTCCCTCGTAACCGAGGGAACATACATGTTTCGCAAGCCCAGGCAGCATTTCCAGGAGCCGTTCATTAAACCCTTCTATCTGCCTGGTCGGCGTGTCGTAATGCCCTCCAAGATCGGCCACCGCCCTGATCACGGGCCTGTGGCTGTATATGTTCCTGCCTTTGAACGGCTCTATTTTTATTATTTCCACTGTTTTTCCTCCACCCTCAAGACCTTTCTGTTGACCATATCATATCCATATCCTGCAGGAAGTACATGCAGGACGACGTTGGCGATGGCAAGGTTTTCGTCCGGCATCAGTTCGGATACATTGGAACTCATGATGCTCTTGCCGTCCACCACCATAACCGAATTGCTTCCTATCACTTCGAAATGATCGTCAGGAAATACCCTGACCGCAGTATCTTCATCGATTCCGATCCCCAGTATCGACGGGTTTTCAGCAACTCCGCAAAGCAGCCTCCCGATCCTCCCTCGCTGGTGGAAATGCTGGTCTATCAGCGCCCTGTCCAGCAAGCCCAACCCGGGCGCCATCTTAAGCGTGCACTTTCTTGCCGGATCATTGTCGTTCCCGTCCACGATCATCGTCCTGCTCATGGCCGACGCCCCGGCACTCGTACCTGCGATGACAGCGCCTGATTTCCAGACCTGGTGCAGCGTCTCATATATTTTTGTCCCTCCCAGTATGCTTGTTATTCGGAGTTGATCACCGCCGGTGAAGAATATGCCGGTAGCTTCCGCTATGAGCTTCGCATTCTGCTCGGATTCGGCCTCTTCCCTGGTATTTATGTTCAAAAAGCTTACATTGCCTGCGCCAAGGCCGATAAACAAGGATTTGTACTGGCTTCCTGCCTCGATGGGTTTTTCCGTGGCTGTAGTTATTATCACGATATTTGCTTTCGATGCCCCGGAAATCTCGACAAACGAATTCAGAATAAGACATTCGCCTGTCTTATCCTCAGCGCCTCCTATGATTATTAAGTTACCTGTGCTCATTGATTTCACCGTCTCCCTGGCGGGTTGATTTTGAACTGTACCGGAACCGCATGTGCGGGGCAGTCCCGGACATCGGTACCGGCATCGTTGGATTTTGGTCAGATACCGACGATAATTTTCAGGTATTCATACAGCATATCGTTAAATATCAGACCTGCCGCCATCAGCAGGATGCTCGCTGCAACAAGGGGCATTCCGGCTTTGCTCCCGCCTTTGCTGACCCTTATGCCAAGTATGATGGCTGCCGCGCCAAAGACATACGGGTATCTCACCAGTGAAGCGAGAGCCGCTGCCCATCCTGCAGCAGTACACAGTATCATACCGGTTTTCGGCAAAGTCCTGCCTGGTTTTACGGCCCGGACCACTTTATCCATCAGATCACCTCGATATTATTCTTTTATGCCGGGCTCCCGTATATTCATTTTTTTAGTGTAAATATTTGTCGCATTGCGGCTGCACCGGTTTTCCGTCCTGCATGAGCAGCCTGCCTCCCGCAAGCAGCATCCGGGGCATGAATGACGATTTGTCAGCAAGCAGTACGTCGGCATCACTGCCTACGGCTATTTTTCCTTTCACCGGGTATAGTTTAAGCACTTTAGCAGGGTTTACCGTGACAGCTTTGAGTACGAGTTCCAGGGGAAGCCGGTGATCGACCACTGCCGACCTGATATCATTGAAAAGGGCCATCACGCTTCCGGCCTCGTTATGCGACCGGCCGGCGCCGCTTCCGTTCCCGTCGGACGAAACCGTCACCCTGTCAAGTCCGCTCCCGTTTTCGATGAGCCTGGCAAGGCACTGCGGTATGCTTATCCCTTCCTCCGTATCTTCGCCGGCAGTCAGGTCGATCGTTCCGCCGCCTTTATGGTACCTGACCGCCTGATCGAATAGAGTCCTGTTCCTGTTGAGGTGAGTCGGAACAAACATGGATATGGGATAATCCGTATTTTCAACCAGGTCAATAAGCGGTGTAAGCCCGTCCCTGCCATTTCCCACATGCAGGTGGACAACTCCGGCCTTGCCGCCGAGCATCCCTCCTGTCAGGGCCTCATAAGCCAGTTTGGCCAGTTCGTTCCGTGTCGGGCATGAGGACCTGTGATCTGATATGGCTATTTCACCTGCGCCTATGACCTTGTCTATCAAAGCTATATCTGTCAGTACCCTGCCTGTTATGGTGACGGGCGGTACGCCGTAGTTGCCTGTATATATAAAAGCAGTCAGGCCGCCGGCTTCCAGTGACCGGGCTTTCATCAGCAGTTCCCGCATACTCTTGCCGACACCGTCACAGCCAAGGAGGCCGACGACAGTAGTTATACCCGCCTCCACAAGTTCATCGCGGCAGATTGGCCCGATCGTGCTGCCGGGGCCCTGTTCCCCTCCTCCGCCCGTTATGTGGACATGCTGGTCTATAAATCCGGGAATCGCAACCATTCCGCTGCAGTCAACCACATCCGGCCTCAGGGGCTGAGCGGTATCGATCTTGTCTGTTATCAGCGCTATTTTTCCGTATACCGTCAGGATATCCTTTAATCCCGCGTATTCCGGAGTATAGAGCTCAACGTTTTTCAAGATCCTGAACATACAACAGGTTTCCTTTCAGCATGTTACGGGAAATCATTCATAAATATACAAACAGATATGTATAATATTCATCATTATCTGTTCGAATGCTGCGATATATTATTTTTTCCCGTATGATCAGGCCATATGCATGCGTTGAAATTTTACAAACATATTAAAAAATTATTAACAATATGTTAATTTTTTAATGTAAGAACATTATAATGTACTAATTTAACAGTACTGTAAGATTTTAATTTGATTATTTAAAATTATTCTGCTAAACTGTTTTGTGAATTATGTAAAGTATATAAATACAAAAGTATACAGATACAAAGGGTGATAAGATGGCAGCTAACTATAGCAGTCTCACTGCTAAACAGAAAAAGGTATACATGGTGATCGAGTCTTATATCAAGACCAACGGTATACCTCCAACAGTACGGGAAATTGGTGAACTGGTCGGCGAAAAAACCCCCGGGGCTGTTCAGGGAATACTGAACAGGCTTGAGCAAAAAGGTGTCATAAAAAGGCAGCTTGGAGCCGCAAGGTCGATCCAGCTTGTTTCTCCGGATGATCAGATGTACGGGAAACCTGTTTTTGTGCCCAAGATCAAGAAGATCAGCAAGAGAAACATTAATGACCTGACGAATATCTATAATATCGAGTTGTATCATCCATTTTCACAGGAAGTACTGTCTGAAAACGGCGATTATATCCTTTCCGAATGCCCGGCTGACGGGCTGACAGAAAGCGGTTTCGGTACGAACGACATGATACTCGTCAACAGGACGGCAGAACTGAAACCCGGCGATATAGTACTTGCTTTTTATGAAACGATTTCACTGCTTAGAAGGTATTATCCTGAAAGCAACGGCACCATTACGCTCAAAGCCGACTCAAAAGTAATCGACAAGGATAATTTCACACCAGATGAGGTCACCATAATCGGTAAAGTGGAAGGAAGATACACGAAATTCTGAAAGCATAATACCCGAGATCTGAAAAAATGTGCTTGATTTTAAAAATGGACAGTTCCCGGAAAATGGAACGACTAAGCAAGGAGGACGGTTTTCATGTCCGGCGGATGACCCGCCGGACACGAGAACCGTCCCCCTGTCTTAACTGATATGCTATACACCAAATTTAAAGGCCGGCTCATTTGAGCCGGCCTTTCATCTCGTCCGGAAACGGGCGAAACGGTTTTTACTTCACGTTGCAGTACATAAAGTACTTGTATCCCAGCGGTGAAGAGTGGAATCCTTCGACCTTCTGGCTGAGCAGATAGACATCGACATAGTAGTAGATCGGGCAAAGCATGCTTTCCTGGAAGATTATGTCTTCTGCCTGGTGCATCATCTTATAGCGCTCTTCGGTGTTGGTCTCGGTCTTGATCTTCGAGATAAGTTCGTCATATTGCTTATTGCTCCACTGTGCATCGTTGTTGCCGCTGCCTGTTATCCACATGTCGAGGAACGAGATCGGGTCGTTGTAGTCAGCGAGCCAACCATTACGTGCGATATAGTAATCGCCATTCTTACGGGTATTGAGGAATGTGCCCCACTCCTGTGATTCCAGTGTGACATTTACGCCGATCTTCTTCCACATATTCTGCAGAGCTTCGCCTATCTGCTGATGGCCTGTGCCCTCATTGTAGAGGTATGTCAGAGTCGGGAATCCTTCTCCGTTCGGGTATCCTGCTTCAGCAAGCAGTTTCTTCGCCTCTTCCAGGTTGGCTTCATATGCTGCGCCTGAAGGATCATAATAGTCGCCGCCAACTTCGCGGAATTCCTTCTTCGGATCAGCATCAGACAGTCCGGTCGGCACGAATGCGCCTGCAGGCTGCTGTCCTGCTTTGCCTATGTTCTTGCAGATCCACTCACGGTCTATGGCAAGCGTCAGGGCTTTACGGACCTTGGGATTGTCCAGCGGAGGCTTCGTTACGTTGAAAGAAACGTAGTATGTTCCGAGCTGGCCTGCGATGTTGAACTCCGGTTTGTCTCTCCAGGCGTCGATTTCATCGTTCGGCCAGGAATCGGCAAACAGTATTTCTCCGGTCTCGAATGCGCTCTTTATTGCATTGTCGTCATCCATCAGGACGAACTTGATCTTCTCAGGACCAAGTTTTTTATAATTGTAGTAGTTCGGATTCTTTTCATAGAGGATATGTGATCCGGGAACCCATTCAGCAATCTTGTAAGGTCCGTTTCCTATATATGTCGCGGGATCTACTGCCCATGACTCGCCATACTGTTCGATTATGTCCTGGCGTACAGGGAAGTATGTCGGGAATGCGCAGAGCTCCAGGAAATACGGGACAGGGGACTTCAGGGTAACAACGAGGGTCTTGTCGTCGGGAGCCTGTACATTCAATTTACCTTCGTCATAGCCGTCGATGACTTCAAACATGTAAGCATAGTCGGCTGCAGTGTCGGGCGAGATCGCACGGTTCCACGCATAAACGAAATCGCTCGCCTTGACAGGCTGGCCGTCGCTCCATTTGATGTCGTCGCGCAGAGTGAACGTGTAGACCTTTCCGTCTTCACTTTTTTCGACCTTCTTAGCCTGTGCCTCTACCGGTACTCCATTTTCGTCGAGAGTCATAAGACCTTCGAACGCGTGGATGATCAGTGTGGCACCATCAACAGCGGAGTTCAGAGCCGGGTCGATGGTGTCGGGATCCGGTCCGACGCATACCGTAAGTAAGTCTGTCTTACCGGCGCCTGTGCATGCGGTAAGTACGATACTGCATACAAGGACCAGCGACATTAGTAATGCTGCTTTCCTTTTCATAAATCTTCCTCCTCATAAATTTTAATTCCAGTACATATATGTACTGTAATATTGAAATGCAATCATCCAGGAGTCATACAGCAAATAAATGATATTTGTTATAATCCCCCTGAATGGCAGCATTTAAACAAAATTAATCAGTCAGTTGATTCTGTCGACATGATGGCATGCAACATGATGTCCTTCTGAAACTTCCCGGATTTCAGGCTCCTGCTCTGCGCAGATCCCGGTCGCATACGGGCACCTGGTCCTGAACCTGCATCCTGACGGCGGATCCAGCGGACTAGGCACATCGCCTTCCAGTACGATCCTCTTTTTGCTGCGGCTTTCCACAGGATCCGGGATCGGTATGGCTGAAATAAGTGATTTAGTATACGGATGCAGGCTGTGGAAAGTCAGCTCATCGCTGTCTGCAAGTTCCACAAGTTTTCCAAGGTACATGACGCCTATCCTGTTGCTGATATGCCTGACCACATTGAGGTCATGGGCGATGAACAGGTATGTCAGTCCAAGATCTTCCTGCAGTTCCTCGAACATATTTATGATCTGCGCCTGTATCGAAACGTCAAGTGCCGATATCGGCTCGTCGCATACGATGAATTCAGGGTCGACCGCAAGGGCGCGAGCGATGCCGATACGCTGGCGCTGCCCTCCTGAAAATTCGTGCGGATAACGGTTTGCGTGTTCACTGTTCAGGCCGACCCGCTCCAGCATCGCATATATCTTTTCTTTCCTCTCGTGTTTGTTCGATGCCAGTTTGTGTATGTCTACAGCTTCACCGACTATGTCTCCGACAGTCATCCTCGGATCAAGGCTTGCGTAAGGATCCTGGAAGACTATCTGCATCTTGCGCCTGTACGGCAGCATGTCTGCTTTTGTGATATCGGCCCCGTCATAAATGATCCGGCCGCCCGTCGGCTCATAGAGCCTTAAGATCGTACGCCCTGTAGTCGTCTTCCCGCAGCCGCTCTCTCCGACAAGGCCGAGGGTCTCTCCCTTGTCTATATGAAAACTCACATCATCGACAGCCTTGACATACCTGGGGCTAAAGAGGCTTCCTCCCACACGGAAATACTGCTTCAGATTCTTTACTTCAACCAGTGTGCTCATGCTTCCTGCCCCCTCCTTTCAAATTCTTCCTTCTGCAAAAGCCAGCACGCACTGTAATGGGTTTCGGACAAGCGCGTGTATTCAGGCATTTTCCCGAGGCATATCTTCATGCAGTTGCTGCAGCGCGGCGCGAAGGGACATCCGGCAGGCGGATTGAGCAGATCCACCGGAGTGCCTTCGATGGGTATGAGCTTACGGTGCTCCTTTTCCGTAAGCCTTGGTATGCTCCTGAGCAGTCCTTTCGTGTACTCATGCTTCGGGTTGTAGAATATTTCATCGGCCGTGCCGTATTCCACTACTTTTCCTGCATACATGACGGCTATTTTCTGGCACATGTTGGCCACGATGCCCAGGTCATGGGTGATCATGATGATGGACATGCCTATCTTTTGCTTCAGTTCCATCATCAGTTCCAGTATCTGCGCCTGTATTGTCACGTCCAGGGCCGTCGTAGGTTCGTCCGCGATAAGCAGCTTGGGTTCGCATGCCAGCGCGATGGCTATCATTACCCTCTGGCGCATGCCGCCGGACAATTCGTGAGGATATTGCCTCATCCTCTTTTTGGGCTCATTGATGCCGACCAGCGTCAGCAGCTCAACAGCGCGGTCGTACGCCTGCTTTTTGTCCTTGTCGGTATGGAGCAGGATCACTTCCATTATCTGATTGCCTATGGTGTACACAGGGTTCAGGCTGGTCATGGGGTCCTGGAATATGATGCTGACCTCATTGCCCCTGATCTCGCGCATTTCGATTTCAGTCATGTCATTGATCCTGTGTCCGTTGAAATCTATAGTTCCTCCGATTATGCGTCCGGGATACGGGATCAGCCCCATCAGCGAATATGCGGTAACACTCTTTCCGCTGCCGCTCTCTCCGACGATCCCGAGTACTTCTCCTTCCTCCATCTTAAGCGAAACATCGTTGATCGCTTTCACTTCTCCCGCCGGGGTGAAGAAGGAGACTCGCAGATTATTTATATCAACCAGTGTATTGCCCATTATTTTCACCTCAATCTATCAATACTGCAGTCCTGCAATCTGTAATCAGTCTTTCAGCTTCGGGTCAAACGCGTCTCTCAGTCCGTCCCCGATCAGGTTGAACGAAAGGATGATCAGGCTTATCATGATCGCGGGCGCCAGCAGCCTGTAAGGGTAAGACGAGATCCCGCTGATAGCCTGCGAAGCCATCGAGCCGAGAGACGGCATCGGTGCCGCAACGCCTATTCCTATGAAACTGAGGAAGCTTTCAGTAAAAATCGACGACGGGATCTGCAATGTCGTCGTAACGATCAGGGTACCCATACAGTTGGTCAGAAGATGCTTCTTTATTATCCTGCCGTGGCTTGCCCCCAGCGCTTTTGCCGCCGTTACGAATTCCTGCTCCTTCAGCATCAGTATCTGGCTTCTGACTATCCTGGCCATTCCCACCCAGTAAAGGAGCGAAAAAACGATAAATATGCATATCAGCCCGACGCCTATGGTGTTGATCCAGCTAAAAGCGGGCACGGAGTTCGCCAGGTTCTCCAAAGGGAATTTCAGTGTGACCATCAGCAGTATGATTATCAGTATGTCAGGCACGGTGTAAATGATATCGACAATACGCATCATTATTAAGTCCACCTTGCCTCCAAAGTATCCTGCAATGGCGCCGTAAACAGATCCTATCAGGAGCACGAGCACACTTGCCACTATGCCTACCAGCAGCGATACGCGGCTGCCCATCATAAGGCGGACCATGGTATCACGTCCAAGTGAATCGGTCCCGAGAATATGCGGGAACACTTTCTCTCCCTGTGCCTTCAGTGCAAGCTCCTGATCTGAATATTGCATCGGGGCCAGGTTTTCGCTTCCCCTTATCTGCTGCTCGTATGAGTAAGGGTAGAAGACAGGCCCTACGAATGCGAACAGCATTATTGCTATTATAACAACGAGGCTTGTCATGGCTATTTTATTCTTTTTGAACCGGCGCAGCCCGTCACGCCAGAAACTCACGCTTTGGCGCATGACCACCAGGCTCTGCTTCTCTTCGTTGTCAGCCGGTAAAAAGTCCGAGACATCCAGCTGCAAACTAAGTGGATTTTTCTCCTTCGTCATTTTTTTATATCGCTCCCCGTTCCAATTTTATGCTCAATCCGATCCGCGGCGTCAATAAACCGGCCGCTGTTCTGTCCGGATCACTTCAGCTTGATCCTCGGGTCTATCAGCTTATACGCAATGTCGACCACCAGGTTCATGGTGATCAGCAATGCCGCAAGAAAAATCGTAGTGCCCATAATCAGCATATAATCCCGGTTTGTAATGGAGCTGATGAAATCGTTGCCAAGCCCGGGTATCGTGAATATTTTCTCGACAACAAAGCTCCCTGTCAGCGTGTATGCAAGCAACGGACCAAGGTAGGTGACTACCGGCAGGATCGCGTTGCGCAGCGCATGCTTGAACAGCATCTTGAACTGCGACAGGCCTTTCGCCCTGGCCGTCCTCATGTAATCCTGCCCCAGCACCTCCAGCATGCTTGAACGCATCAGCCTGGTAATGTAGGATGTCGGATAGAACGAAAGCGCCAAAACCGGCATGATGTAATGCAGCGGCGAACTGAGTCCGTATGTCGGCAACAGTTTCAGCTTAACGCTGAATATCAGCATCAGCACTGTCGAAACCACAAAGCTTGGTACCGCTATACCGCAGGTCGTTATAACGATGATGACATTGTCGATCCATTTTCCCCTGTTCATTGCCGCTATACTGCCGAGCGTTACGCCCACTATAACAGCGACAAGGACCGATATTCCTCCGACCTTTGCAGATACTTTGAACCCCGTCGATATTATCTGGTTCACGGTACGCCCTCTCTGCTTAAGCGACGGACCCATGTCGCCTCCCAGCAGCCTGGTCAAATAGTTCTTGTATTGAACTATCAACGGCTTGTCAAGCCCGTATTTCTCGTTCAGGGCCTTCAGCGTCGCCTCGGACGGCGCTTTCTCAGCAAGGAAAGGCCCGCCGGGAACCATGTTCATCAATATGAACGTAATTGTTGCAACCAGCCACAGCGTGACTATCGCAAGCAGGATTCTTTTAACTATATACTTCCCCAATCAAGACACCCTTTCTGTTAGCCTAACAGGGACAACTGACCGCGTCGAGCGGACGACCCCAAAAATAGTCTGTAAACATAATACACGAAAGAAAAAAATAATGCAATTTGAAAAAGCATTTATTTTTCACTAAAATTTTTTACTGTATTGCCTGTTATTGAGCATGCAAAACGTCGGATCATGCTGTCCGGTGCAGTATTTTCAGGCTTTTTGGCATTTTGGGGCGCTTATCTCCGATATCTGCTGGTTTTATTTCCGGATCAAAAATCCTGCTATGTTTTGTTATAATTATACATTATTTTTCGTTATTTGTTTAAATTTTATGTTTACTATTTTTGCGTTATGCTAGTATATTAAGAAAAATTTTTATATTCTTACAACAATATATGAAAATAAATAATAAAATATAATAATTTTAGTTAATATACGAAAAAGCAATATGGAGAAAACCACATTGCTTTTATACTTTTTTGAGTATAATTATAACACATTAATCAAAAATTTTTCGGCTGCAGAAAAATTCCTTACATCAGCGGTATTCAACGAGGCGCCTGTCATGCTAAAGCACCGTAAAATCAGGGTTCGGTCCGTCTGACTTCTTCAGCTATAAGCCTGCCCATTTCCTTCGTCCCTGTCACGGTGCCTCCGGAAGATGCTATGTCCGGAGTCCTGTAACCCTTATCCAGTACCTTTATGACGGCATTCTCGATCAGATCCGCCGCGGCATTCTCACCCAGCGAGTATCGGAGCATCATCGCGGCAGAAAGTATCGTGGCTATCGGATTCGCCTTATTTTGTCCCGCTATGTCGGGCGCCGAACCGTGGATAGGCTCATATAACCCTGGTTTGCCGCTCCCCAGGCTGGCAGAAGGCAGCATGCCGATAGAGCCTGTTATCATTGAAGCTTCATCGGACAATATATCGCCGAACATGTTCGTCGTCACGATGACGTCGAACTGGCCCGGGTTCCTGACAAGCTGCATGGCGGCATTGTCCACGTACATGTGGTTCAGCGTTATGCCGGGATAGTCCTTTGAGATCCTTGTCACGACTTCACGCCACAGCCTCGAACTTTCCAGCACATTGGCCTTGTCGACGGATGTGACGATCCCGCGGCGTTTTGAGGCAGCTTCGAACGCTATCCTTGCGATCCGCTCTATTTCAGGCACGGAATACCTTTCGGTGTCATATGCCCATTCTTTGGGCGTCCCCTTCTCATTTCTTCCCCTTTCGCCGAAATAGATTCCTCCTGTCAGTTCACGGACAACAAGGATATCTATTTTCCCTCCAACTATTCCAGGCTTAAGGGGAGACGCTTCCCTCAACGCTTCATATATGACAGCCGGCCTGAGATTCGCATACAGTCCGAGCCCGGCCCGTATGCCGAGCAGCCCTGCCTCGGGCGTCATGTCCCCCGGCAGTCCTTCCCACTTAGGACCTCCGACGGCGCCAAGCAATACAGAGTCACTCTCTTTGCATATCTCCAGCGTAGACTCCGGCAACGGCACTCCATATTCATCTATGGCACAGCCTCCCATCAGCGCTTCGCTGAATGTGAAGCTGATGCCGCATTTTTCACTGACCGCTTCAAGGACGGCGACGGCCTGGTCGACTATCTCAGGACCTATCCCGTCGCCTTTTATGACTGCGATTTTGTAATTCAAATATCTTTCCTCCTTTTCAGATTTTACCGGAAGTTACCCGGCTATATGCCCATGATTCCCCGGTTATCATCCAATCCCCCGGCACCGCTTTGCCAGTATCCGCACGGTACAATGGCCGCATGACCTGTGTACCGGATGTATAAATGCACTGGACATATTCAGCTCACTGGCAATACTGCATATTGGAATATCCGCCCCTGGCTTATTGGACAAATCAGCCCTGGTTCCTTATATATCCGACGAGTCCGTCGGCCTTGATTATCTCCTGCATGAATCCAGGGAACGGTACTGCTTTGTATGATTTGTTTTTTGTCATGTTTGTGATGGTGCCGGTATCGAAATCCACCTCGACGACATCACCGTCGCCGATATCCTCTGCCGCTTCCGGGCACTCGACAATGGGAAGCCCGATATTGATGGCATTGCGGTAGAATATCCTGGCAAATGTCTTTGCTATGACGCAGGATATACCCGACGCTTTGATCGCAATCGGGGCATGTTCCCTTGAGGAACCGCACCCGAAATTTCTTCCCGCTACTATAATATCGCCTGGCTTAATTTTGCCGGCAAATCCGGGATCAAGGTCTTCCATGCAGTGAACCGCCAGTTCTCTGGGGTCGCTTGTGTTCAGATACCTTGCAGGGATTATGACGTCAGTGTCCACATTATCTCCGTATTTGATCACATTGCCCTGTACCTTCATTTAAATACCTCCCGTCCGTCGATGCGGTCTAACAGTCCTCTCAGAATATGCCCTCTCTGCCGATCCGTCCTTGCAGCCGGGGCACATCCGGTCCATCTGTCGGTCCTTACAGTTCATCCGGCGAAGCGATCCTGCCTGCAACCGCCGATGCCGCTGCGATAGCGGGACTTGCCAGGTAAACCTCGCTCTCCGGATGGCCCATCCTTCCTACAAAATTCCTGTTGGTCGTGGCAACAGCCCTTTCACCTTTTGCAAGTATGCCCATATGCCCGCCCAGGCAAGGCCCGCATGTCGGTGTGCTTACAGCGGCGCCTGCCTCTATGAATATTTCGAAGAGGCCTTCGTCCATCGCCTGCTTCCATACCTTCTGGGTGGCGGGGATTATGATGCAGCGCACGTCAGGATGCACGGCACGCCCTTTCAGTACCTGCGCTGCTGTCCTCATGTCCTCTATCCTTCCGTTGGTGCACGAACCTATGACCACCTGGTCTATCCTGATATTGCCCACTTTGTCTATCGTCCTAGCATTGCTCGGCAGATGCGGGAACGCTACCGTCGGCTTCACCGTACCCAGGTCGATGACGTACTCGCAGCAATATACCGCATCTTCATCAGCCTTGTATATCTTATATGGCTTTGCTGAATGTTCCTTAACATACTCGACGGTCTTTTCATCCACGTCGAATATTCCGTTCTTTGCTCCGGCTTCGACGGCCATGTTCGCCATCGAGAACCTGTCGTCCATCGAAAGGTGTCCGAGCCCGTCTCCCGTGAACTCCATCGACTTGTACAGCGCTCCGTCTACGCCTATCATGCCTATTATGTGCAGTATTATGTCCTTGCCGCTCACCCATTTTCCCGGCTTGCCGGTCAGCACGAACCGGATGGCTTCCGGTACTTTGAACCATGCCTCTCCGGTCGCCATGCCGGCCGCCATGTCCGTACTTCCAATACCGGTGGAAAAAGCCCCGAGAGCGCCGTATGTGCACGTGTGTGAATCGGCTCCTATTACTACGTCCCCGGGCACCACAAGGCCCATCTCAGGCAGCAGGGCATGTTCGACGCCCATACGGCCGACTTCAAAGAAGTTCACTATACCCATTTCACGGGCAAATTCCCTTATGAACCTGACCTGTTCCGCCGACTTTATGTCCTTATTCGGCGTGAAATGATCAGGAACGATCGCTATTTTATTCCTGTCAAACACGCGGTCCCTGCCGATCTTTCTGAACTCCTTCACTGCGACAGGAGTGGTGATATCGTTTCCAAGGACCATATCGAGCCTTGCCCTGATCAGTTGTCCCGCTTCCACTCTGTCAAGTCCGGCATGGTCCGCCAGTATCTTCTGTGTCATCGTCATGCCTCTTGCCTTTGTACCTGTATTGGCCATGAATCATCCCTCCCATTCGGCTGCAGTACAGCAGTATATTGTGTACCGCGCAGTATATCGCATCACATATTGCATCGAAAATTGCGCTGTTTACATCCGGAAAATTACTGCATTATCATGTGCGTAAGCTAAGCAATGCCGCATATTTGCACATTTCATATTATGCACGTTTCAACTGCTATAACATCAACCTGTCCACTGAGCCCTCGACAGCCTGTGCATCCCGGACTGTCTGATATTAATATGATTATTTAATATATATAATAATGCCCGGCACGATGCGATTCTTCCTGTTACTTACTGAAATAGCGGGCTAATATGAATGTTTTTTGTCATATGAACGACTACCTGGCGTTTCTTTTCCTGTACTGCAGGGGCGTCAGGCCGGCATGCTTCTTGAACATTTCGTTGAAGCGCTGCTGATTTGAGAACCCCACGTTCAGTGCTATGTCGCTGATTTTGAGACTTGTGTCCACGAGCAGTTCCTTGGCCCTCTCTATGCGGACCCTGAGCAAATAGCTGATGGGACTCATGCCCGTTTCCTCCTTGAATGCCCTGGTAAAATAGCTTGGGCTGAGGAAAACGTATTTGGCTATATCCCCCAGCGATATATCACGCTCGAAATTGTTGTGGATGTAATTGATGGATATGCCGATAAGCTCCTTGAGCTTGGAGCTCTTAAGTTTTATGCTGTTTTCCCATTCCATCTTGAGTGCGCGGGAAAGCAGCACAAACAGTTCCATTATAAGCAGATAGTTGAGGAATTCGCTGCCAGGCTCCAGGCTCTCCCTTTCCTTCATTATCCTGTTCAGCAGGACGACTATCTCGTTTTTGGGGCTTACTTTCAGTTTTATGTATGGGCTTGACTCTTTATTGCTGACGAAGTTGAGGAAATCTTCCAGCGGGATCTGTGCATATTCTCCGTTTATCCTGTTTTCGAACGTAAAATAGAGGACGATGAACTCGCACCCGCTCTCCGACTTGACGATGAATTTATGGTACTGCATGGGCTTGATTATCACGATGTCATTGGGGCCCAGTTCGACTTTATGGCCTGATATCTCAAATACGGCACAGCCCTTTTTCATGTAGACCATTTCATAATTGTCATGCCTGTTGGGTTCCATAGACCATGTGGCATCCTGGATCCTCTCCAGTGTCCCCACTATCACGGGCAGGAAATTCGAAGAATTCAGCAGCCCTTCCCATGCCTTCGGCAGGAGCCTGTCCATCAAACCACCTCTGCTTTCTTATTAAATTATAACATCGGCGGCAGTGCTTGAAAAGCGACGGAACATCGGGGACATTTCCCGAAACAGCCGTTCCGCCGGCTGGAACAGGAACTGCCCCCTGAAAGGACCGCATCATGAAACGGCATGAACCGGGCATCAGCCGTAGAAGGTATTATTTCCTCACCTGGCTATACAGACGCCGTTATCGGTTTCATCATAATAGTACCGGAACAGGATCCTTCCGTCTGCAAGCACCCCCAGGATATGCGGCCCGCCTGCCCTGACGGACAGCAGATCGGTTTCCATTTCCAACGTATTGAGATCTATGCGGTTCAGGTAAAACATGTCGTCCCTGGTTTCATAATAATCTCCGTCGTCGGCCCAGATACAAGTAACAAAAGCCGCATAGTTTTCACCTACATAGAAGTTGTCCCGGAAAGGATAACGGTCATATATGCTTTTCTCTATTTGTATCTCGGTCACATTGCCGGTTTCGAAATCCAGGTAGAACGATTTCCGCTCATAGTCGCCGGTTTCTTTGTTGAGCATATTTGTCTCCGGTTCCAGCAGACCCGTGTCATAATAGATATCGTTCATCCCCCGCTCGCTGAAAAGGTCCAGTGTCTGGAGCGATTTGCCGGCAATACTTAAGACGGCATATCCCAACGAATACTCATAGCCCAGCCTGTCTGCGATAATTTTCCCGCTGTCCGCGATGAATCTCGGGAAACGGTAAAAGCTCCTCTTCAGGTAATCTTCATTATATATATTCTCAGCGAGCAATTCTTCCGTACCGGACCCAAGGTCATAAAGCCAAATTCCGGTCTCGTCCGTATAGACGATCTTCCTGAGATCATCCGATATGTCATATCCTCCGTAAAAGACTTCTATTATCCCGTTCCTGTCATATGTAACAGTCCGGCCGGCTTTTCTGACTATAGCTTCCGGCAGCGGTATCTCATGTATCAGTTCCAGTGATTCGTCAAATACCGCAACCAAGCCTTCAAGGCAAACAATGATCTTGTCTCCGGCGACCCTGGTGTGTGAAACAGGATTTTCCCCGATTTCAGGGAGAACGTTGTATAGCTTTACATTCCTGGCTATTTCAAGAGCATCGATATCGACGAGCATAAGTGAATGCTTGACTTCTTTACTGTACTCAACGGGCATATACTGCATTACAATATGCCCATCGGTTTCGCCTATCATGGAGAGACACTGGTAATCACCGTCAAATCCCTTTATCCCGTCAAAGCGGGTATAATTGCCCGTAATTTCGACTACGCCTCTATCTCCGTCTTTGCCGACGGGTCCGGCGCCAGTCTGCCCGGCCGGTCCCGTAACTGTCACCCCGTTGCTGTCCGAGGCAATCGCCGGTTCAGCCCCACCGTCGGATGATGCCGGCTTCACCGGTCCGCCACCGTTGCCGGCCGACTCTCCGTTCATGCATCCGGCCATTGCTATAAAAGTTAATAACATCATCAACAGTACAATATGTTTTGTCTTCATATAAAGTCTCCCGTGTAGAATATTTCTCATTACCGACGATCATGTATTGCCATTTGTTCCAGTCTACAGAATTTTTTTCTGTGCCAAACCCGGTATGGTTCGGTTCCCGGATCCAAAAGAAATGGAGGCCGTCAGGCCTCCATTTCCCCGGGATCGAACTCTGCCAACAGCCTTTTCAGTTCCTCCACTTCGCTCCTGCTCAGCGTGATCCCTTTCCCCATCTTTTCATGGTTCTCGTCCCAGTCCCTTATATCCAGTTTTGGCTTACGGTCATTCCAACTGATAAGGTTGACTTCTTTTTTCCATCCCTTGGTGCCTTCTCCGATCACTCCAAGGAATTTCCTGATTTCGTACTTCAGTTCCGCCATTCTTTATGCTCCTTTCTGAAAGTGGTGTGGTAACACTCCTTTGCAGGGAAGCATTCCTCTGTGGTTAAGGAATGTCCCCATGTCTGAGGAATGTCACGCATTTGAATAAACATGGTGACACCCATCGGAAAGTGCTTAAGGGCACTTCTCCGTATTGAGCATCCCTTTATGGTCAAGGAATGTCACGTTTTTGAACAAGCATTACGGCTCCCGGTCAGGTATGGCCAGAAGCTCTATCCGGCCGTTGCTTTTTGCGTAAGCAATAAAGACAGCCTGATCCTGTGTTACCTCAAGTATTATGTATTTGGGGATCTTCCCAGTCTCGCTGTTTTTCATGATTTCTCCGTCTTCACCGACAAGGCCTGCTATCCTGATATTTCTCATTATTTTCATCCCTGTCTGCGGAGGCGTCACGCTGATCAAGCCTGCAGCCTCCGGGCAGGCATTGTCCTCGTTCAGATGGTTCGGGACAAAAACCACGTCGACATGCTGGTCCTTTTCCAGTTGCCAGGCGTTTGCCTGGTCCCATTCGGGCTCGATGCAGTACAGCCTGTTTGATTTGTTCTGTGCCTCCACAGTATCGGCCGTTTCCTCCGTCAATCTTCCTTTCAGCAGCACTTCTCCGTCATAAATGGGATCTGCCGCCGTCATTCCGACAGCATCCTCGATCTTCCTGACAGCATCGCCATGTGCGGCGCTGCTGCTTATTTCCCTGATTTCCAGCATTTCGCCGGTTATAACGGTATCCTCGCCGATATCCCGCGCTGCAACGACGACCCTTTCCTTTGCTTCGTACCCGCAAGCACTCGAGATTATCTTCATCTCGATCACGACAAGCAGTATAATTATAACAAAAGCTCCGCAAATCCAGCCATATCTTCTCATAACCGCACCTGTACCTTGATTTTTGATCAGTTGTTTACCGGAATTTCAGTATCGGTATGCACTATTATGTCAACATAATCCCTGCCAAGCATTTTAAGTATGATGCTCCTGTATAGCGACGGCCTTACAGGCACACAAATGCTGCTGTGGACAGTCGGTCTCGTTACCGTTGCCCCTTCGGGGCACTGCGCCGGGAACCCGCTGCTGTAAATCTCCAGTGACAATACTTCCACACGTCCCTCCGCAACAGAATCCGGCTTCGGTTCCAGGTCATCATGGAGCCTGAGGTTCATACCCAGCATTTGCCTGTAGATCTCCAGTACTCCGGAACGCTCGGCGCCAATGCCGACCTTTCCCAGATCTGCACTCGAGAGCGCATTGTAAGCCGAAATGTTGGTCATGTCCAACGAATCCCTGATGATTCTCGCCTTTTCCATCAGTATGTATTTCTCGATGGCTGCCGAAAACACCGGCATTATGACGAATATGAGCATCGCTGCCATCAATACGATCTGCGTGACTGCGCTGCCTTTTTCCCGGATTTGTTCCTTCATTTGCCTCAGTTGACCACCTTTCGCGACATGGTCGACTTATCATACACTATCCGCAGAGTCTCACTGCCCCTGCCAAAAAGTGAAGTTATCCTGCTGTAGGTATATTCGCCCTCAACGCGCAGTGTCAGCTTCTCGCCCTGTTTTGCGTTTTCAGTGGCTGTAATGACCACTCCGGTCAGCCCTTTGCTCTCGAGTTCAGTTTTCAGTTCATGCTTTTTCTCACTGCTCAGTCCCCCGGCATTCTCCATGTTCAGTAAAGCATTCCTGCAGATCATGTCGATATCGGCTTTGACTGACAGGGGAATGAAAAACTCCACCATGTACACAAGCAGAAAAACAACTAATATAAGCATTATTCCTGTTACAACAGCCTTGACGGGCATAGCTGGAACACTCCTTCGTCAGGAAGTCGGGAATATGCTCTTGGATATCGTGTTGTTCCACCAATCTCCAAGGCTCTCCATCAGACTTTTTGCAAAATTCCGCATACTGGGGATGATGATGAATGCCGCTATTATCAGCGCCGCTGCTATGCCAAGTATTTCATTGAGGCCAAATCCCCCCTGCCTGTCGATGAACTTCTCCCTGACCAGCTTCACAAGTCTCATTTTGCACCCTCCATTCGTTTAGTTTATAAATATCCTGCCCACAGCCTGACTTACTTCGTCAAGCATTGGGACTATAATCATCACGGCAATTATGGCGACAAATACGGCTGCGGCCGCAACGCCCCTGTTCCTGCAGCTGTCGGTCTCAGCCTGTATGTAGTTGAAGTATTTCTTGAACATGATATCTTCCTGTTTTGCAAGCAGGTCCTTGTTGTCGCCCGTCTGTATCCCCTGTTTCAGGGCAAGGCACAGCGTCTCGGCTTCATGGGCGTCAAAGCTTGATCGGAGTTCTTCGAGAGCACTGTCGATATCCAGCGTAAGTTCATATCTCGCAGCCAGCCTTATAAGCACATCCCTGATCTCCCGGTCATCCGTCGTCTCATACACGGTCCTTACGGCGTCGGTCGGCTTCACGCCGGAGGAAATCTGGTTGTGCAGGTATTTGTATATCTTGTATATATGCTTCTGGAAACGCAGGTTCACTTTGCGCTTGTTGGCGGATATCACTGCCGTAACGATGGAATTGATCAGCACAACAAAAGCCATAGGTCTTATGACGTCGGGATAGTTGGTAAACATGGCTGCCAGAAATATCACTGCAGAAACCGCATACCTGATGAAAATGTATACGACAGGGGCGTACTCACCTCTATAACCGGCTTTCCTCATTTTGTCCCTTGCCTTCTGGTATATGGTTCTTTTTTCAATCAATTTCCCGCAGGCAGCGAGACTTTGTTCCACCAGCATCGCACAGCGCCTGTATGGAGAAACCGCCGGCTTTCTCGCTCCCATAGCCTCCGTTACCCGCCTCGAGCCATACAGGGAGACCCCCCTGGAGAGCAATACGCCAAGGATCACATTAATTGCTCCCAGAAGTAAGAAAATGATCCTGTTCTCCCGATATAAAACCGCAAAATGATCCAGCACGATATCACCTGCCTTCACCGGCTCCTGAACCTGGTTATGCCCGCGGTCAGGTAAAACCCGAACGCATACATTACGCTGAATACCATCAGCAGTATCTTTCCGTTGAGTGTCTCAAGGTAGTAGTTTCCTACCTTCGGCGACATGTTTATGAAGAAGTATGATAAAGGCAATACTGCAAACATTACGATACAGATCACTATACGGTCCCTGTATGTCGATATCCTGCGCCTGTTGTATTCCTCATCGATTTTGTAAAACTGGTTTTCAAGGTTCGTCAGCAGCTTTTTGATATCTCCCCTGTGCCTGATGCTCAGCTTTACGTTTACGATAAAGTCGCTGAACTGTGCATCATCCACCTTCATCAACAGCATATCCAGCGCTTCGCACGGATCCATGCCGCGGTTCACCTGTATGACCATGTCCCGTATGAACGTGTGCAGCGGCTCTCCGATGTTGGAATCAAGCGACTTTTCGAACGCATACATGATGTTTTCCTTAACCGAGCACCATCTGTTGAGCACCGATATGTACTCAGAAAGCTTTTTTCTTATGCTCTCCGCATTGTATCTTGCCAGCAGTTCCAGCAGAAACAACGGCGCCGCGGACAGGATCCCGCTTATCACAACTGCCGAAGGGACAAATCTCAGTATCCCGTATACATACCGGTAAGACCAGACAAATATCAGCAAAATCAGGAGCATAAGGATGTAAATGTTCATAAAAGGTATATAACGCCTTATATTTGATTTCTCAATGTATAACAGTTCGATCCGCTCGAGCAGGTTCAGCCGGTCCTTCCGTACCGGATCATATGCGCCGGGGCCTGACCTGTACCGGCTGCCGGCGGGAATATGGGCATTTCTGCCTGGCAGCTTCTGCCGGAACCAGTTCTTCAGCCTTTCTGCGGCATTGGCCCGGCTGAGGCTCCCTGCTGCCGTCACTGCGAACAATATATCAGCGGCAGCCAGCAAAACCGATATGATAACCAGCATCCGCATCACCCCCTGTCCGCAGGGTACAGCCTTTTGTAGACGAACCTGTCAGCCTGTCCGTCGTATCCGAGAACTTCAAGGACTTCCACTACGCGGAATTCCTTAAGGTAGAAAATGACGTCAATGCTCCTTCCAAGCACTTCCTTTATCGTCTTCTCGCTTTCGCCTATGTTGGCTCCCTTGCTCAGCGTCAGCAGCCGTCCGAATGCATCTTCCGCACTTTCAGAATGGGTAGTCGCGATACCCCTGTGTCCTGAGAAGGCTGCCTTGACAAATTCCCATGCCTCGTCCCCGGTTATCTCCCCTACGCAATATGTATCCAGGCTCATGGTCAAACCGTCCAGGACCAGGTCTTTGAGAGTCACAGGCCTTCCGCCCTCGTTCTTCTTCTTGATCCTCTGTTCGATACAGTAGGGCTTGTCCGGGTAGATCTCGGCGTCGGATTCCACGATCAGCACTCTCTCCATCTCCGGCAATATGTTGATAAAAGCCCGCATGAGCGTAGTCTTACCGGCCGCACCTTTTCCGCAGAACAGTATGGAAGCGTCACTGGCAGCCAGATCCCTGAGCAGGGCTGCGACCTCGCCGTCAAGCATGCCGAGCCGTTTCAGATCGTCTATCGTGTAACTGTTTTTCCTGTGCTTGCGTATGCTGATGGCCGGGCTGGATATGTTCCTGGGTTTGATCGAGACATTGATCCTGAGCCTGTTTTTTTCGTCAGTCACCCTGCAGTGGCTGTCGTTTTCATTCAGGATACCGCCGTTGCGGATAGCCACCAGCTTGCAGTATGTGTCGAATATTTTTTCACTGCCGAAGCTGACGGGTATTTTGCTTCTGACTCCGTGCCTTTTTATAACAAACTGGTCATAACTGGTACCGTCGATATCCGTAATATCTTCGTCGTCAATGTATGGCTGGAGCAGGCCATATCCGAACATGAAGTCCATGATCTTCCTTATCAGTTCGTCCCTGTCTGTCCCCATGTGGTATCTGTGCAAATCAATATCTTTAATGATCACCGTTTCCAGTGCGCTCCTCGGGGCACGTCCCGCCGATACATCTGCCACAAGTGACGGGCATTCCCTGAGGATATCGTTCGTGATACCGGATATGATCGTGTTTATATCGCGGCTGATTCTCACGGCAGTGTCCGGATTCTCAAAAAACAGCTTGTGATGCGACCTGACCACAGGCATATCGTTATCCCTCCATAGTCCTGCTCTTTTTCCTGTTCATGCCGCCGGCCAGGTTTCCGAATATTCTCAGGGCAGGCATGAAACCTGCCGACGGCATGAAGCCGAGTTTTTTATGTATTCGGGAATAATCCCTGAGGATATCTTTTTCCATATGGCATACATACGCACTATCCATGTTCCTGTATAGGACCCGCTTCCTGCTGTATGACACCGTTCCCAATAAATTGCCCTGCGTCGCCTGCGCGGCCTCAGCTTTGCCTAAATCAGATTCCCCGTCATATTCAAACAGGACAAATTTGGTGTTTTCCAGCGGAAGATGCTGTTTTTCGTTAAGAAACGCTATATATGTGTTGAACTCGCGCATCTGGCCTGTCTCGCCTTTTACCGCCGCTATATTGACATCCGACCTCAAAAGCGCTGCCAGCGTGAACGCATCATAGATCGACCGGTTCACAAGAAGCACGGTGATGTCGAAATGCCTGTAGCATTTGTCAATGAGATATGTAACGCTGTCCACGCTGTAATATTCGTAATTGTCAAGCTGGAAATTCCCGGTGATGATATACAGGTTTTTCATCTCTTTCCTCGTCACAGAAGCTCTTTTCAGCAGTTCGGACGTAAGCATCCTTTTCCCTGCGGCATCCATGATGATGTCAAGTCCCGAACGGCCGGGAATGCCATGCTTTGCCAGCTGCAGCGGGTATTTGCCCACATTCAGTATGAGATCGGCTTTGGGCGCCAGCAGGTCGAGATCTGCAAGGAGTACATCGCTTCCCGTCAGCTTTGCCGCAGTATATGCAAGCTCACATCCGAACTCTGCATTGTCCCATACTGTTATGACCATCCTTCTGAAACTGAATACCGGCGTATTACTTTCATGATCGGCATCGTCCGGGACAGATGCGGTAATCTGAGATTCCATTTCATTATTCCTTTCTCTTCTTTTATTTTCACTGTCCCTGATGTTCCCTTCCATGTCCGCAAATGTTTCTCCAATCCCGTCATGTTCTTTTTCGGCGCATTCTGCAAGGCCGGATGCAGGAAACCCGATCCTGCCGGTGAACAGCCGGCGATCCTGGTACGGTATGCATCCCATGCTCCGGTATGGACCGGATCCGGCGTCCCTGTCCGGGACATGGCTTTTCCTTTCACGGAGTATATCCAGATCAGCAAGCAGTTCTGCCGCACTTTGGTATCGTCCTGAAGGCGATTCGCACGTACACTTCAATATAACGGCCTCAAGCTCGAGGGAAAGGCTGGGATCATAGGACCTTATGGGTTCGAGCCTGAATGGCGGCTCGACCGGACTTTTGCCCGTCACAAGGTGGTGCAGTGTCACCCCGAGGCTGTAGATGTCAGATACCGCACTGGTCTGGCCGGTGCCGAACTGCTCGGGAGCCGCATATCCGCGGGTGCCGATATACACGGTGTCGGCATCCGACTGAGGCTTGTATTCGCGTGCAGTGCCGAAATCTATCAGCTTAAGCATGCCGCTCCCCGTCAGCATTATGTTGGATGGCTTTATATCCCTGTATATCACAGGATTGGGTTTTATCGAATGGAGATAGTCCAGTACCATGCAAAGCTGTATGGCCCAGTCGATAACGGTGTCCTCCGCTATCCTTCCTTCTGCTTCGAGTTTCCTGTCCAGCGAGATGCCGTCGATATAATCCGTTATCATATATAGTTTTCCGTCCTGCTCAACCAAATCGTATAACCTCGGCAGCGCCGGATGATCCAGCCTGGCAAGCAGGCTTGCTTCTGACGGCATCCCCGTATCGGTGACCTGCCCGTTGCCTATTTCCTTGACCGCCCAATGACTTCCTGTCTTTACGTTCTTTGCAAGGTATACGGTACCCATCCCGCCTCTGCCCAGTATCCCCTCGATAAGGTATTTTTCAGCAAAGTAATCTCCCGCCTGCATAATGATCCCTCACACCAGCAAATGCATACTGTTGTCGTTTGATGTACATTCTTTGGTTGTTATTTTTTTACATATTCTCGTGACTGATTTTATCATAACCTATATCCAAAATCTATACATGCTGTAAATATTTTCTTGCTTTGTAATATAATATCTTGCCAAATGTAGATTTTAAGCAGAAAATGAAGTATGCAGAAAATGTATTATTCGGGAAATAATTTTCGGTACGGAGTGTTTTTTTGCGGTTCGGACACTGCCGTTCGGTCAGCCTTTACTTTACATATAATAAAAAATATAATAAAGGTAAACATAAGGTGTACCGAACCTGGAAAGCAATGTGGAGGTATCTGGAAATATGAGGATTACCGGAGTTACATATGCAGTGAGGAAAACGCACAGGACCAGGTACGTGGTACTGACTGTGGTTATCCTTCTTCTTTTCGCGATAGCGGCCGTGATAGCTTTGTCTGTTTATGAAAGCTGGCATTTGCTGCATCCGGACAAAAAGCCGATAGATGCTTTTTCCTCCAATATAGTTCCTGAGTACAGGGACATAACCTTCAGGGGAGCAGACAGCACGACAGTGCTGAAAGGATGGCTTTTCAGGGTCAAAAACACCAGCCGTGCGGTCATATTCGTACATTCATACGGTAAAAACAGGCTTGAGTTCGGAGTGGATACTGTGGATCTGATAAAGGAATTCATGAACCGCGGCTACAGCGTACTTACTTTCGATCTGAGGAATTCAGGCGAATCAGGCGGTAAGGACTGTACTTTCGGGTATAACGAAAAAGAAGATGTAAAAGCTGCCATCAAATATGTAAGAGACCAGGGTTACAGCGATATAACGCTTTTAGGATTTTCTACGGGAGCGTCCGCAGCGATCATGGCATGTGCTGAAAGCACCCAGGCAGACGGTACTGCGATGGTCGACGCGGTTATCGCCGACAGTCCCTACTCGGATCTGAAAAGTTACTTTCTCAGCAGCCTGCACAAATGGACAGGCATCCCTTCTTTCCCGTTCAACAGGACAGTCGCTTTTGCGTTCAGTGTGACCGGCGGGTTCAAAATAAAGGACGCCAGTCCGGTCGATGTCATGACGGCCGAAAACCTGCCCCATCTGATGCTGATACACAGCCGCAATGACGACCTGGTACCTGTCATAAACTCAATAGAATTGTACCAGAAGTATTCCGCGCTGAACGCATCCGGCGCCGAATTCTGGCAGACTGAGTACAAAGGGCACGCCAGCGGCTATATGGAAAACAGGGATGAATATATCGAAAGGATTTTCTCCTTCCTCGACAAGGTATACCCGGATTGATTGGTAAAATAATGAAATATAAAAGCGGGTCTGTCTGACCCGCTCTTTTTTTTACGACCCGCTCATTTCTTTTTGTCAAGGAAAAACGAAGGGGCTCCGCCGGCGTCCTGCCTGTTGTATGCGTTATTCAGCTTTTTCGCCTGGTTCAGCCTCCTGACCTGCCTGCCGAGTTCATCCAGAAGTTCCTTGCTCTTTGCGCTGTTGACTTTTTCGGCGCCGCTTATCTCCTCAACAAGCGAAAGGACCTCGGCTGTCGCCAGCTTCAGTTCCCTGGCCCCTGGAAAACGGGATGCGTCCAGTTCACTGAGTTCCTTTACGCCGACAGCCGCTTTCAGCCTTTTCATGCAAACAGCGAATTCCACATCCAGCTTGTCGATTTCATCTATCCGTTTCTGCTTTTCTTCTATCAATTTCTGCAGCCTGTCCAGCGATTTTTCGTCTATGGCATCGGTCTGGTCCCTGGTCAGCTCCAGCATTTCGGCCAGCAATACCTTTTTCCTTGCCAGAAGCTCCGTCATCCTGGCGAAATAGTTCCTGTTATCGGTTTCCATAACCCCTCGTCTATTATAGAGACTTGCCTGCGATTCATTTATTCCGTTAATGCATATGCAGTGATATTTTCAGCAGCATCGTGCTGTTCACGTTCTATTCGTTTGCCCCTGCCGCCTTCTTGTTCTGCTGTTTTGCGATCTTCATCGCCTGTGCCCATGTATCCCGGAGTTCCCTGACAAAGCGGAGCACCTCGTCCAGTATTGCGGTGTCCTTTTTGATGTTTGCCTCAAAAAGCCTGTCAAGGAAATAGTCGTACAACTGGTTCAGGTTGTGCGATATTTCATACTGCATGTCGAGCGTCGCCTTGAACTCGTTCAGGATATCCTGCGCCCTGATTATGTTCTCATGGGCTTTGGGGATATCCTTCTCTTCGATTGCCTTCCGGGCTACCATCATGAATTTGATCAGCCCGTTGTATAGCATTAGGGTCAGTTCTTCCGGACTGGCGGTCATGATCGCGTTTTGCTTGTAAGTATCATATGCATTCGATGTAACCATTTCCACACCTTCTGCCTTTCCGTTTTATGTTGATTTAAAAGCCAAACTGCCGTGCAAGCCACAAACTCTGGTTATTCATCTCGCTGATCAGTCTCTCCAGCTGTGCGAACTGGATGTAATACTGGTTTTCCTTCATAATGAGCTCTTCATTCAGTTCCGCTATCTCTTTGTCATAAGCTGCTATCTGCTGATAAAGCGTATTGTTGTACAGCGACCGGTCACCGGTCATTCCCGCTTTCTCCAGCAGAGCTCCCCTGTGACCGTTGATCGTGGTCGTCCGGATGTTGTCCTGGATTACGTCATATAGCCTGTATATGAGTCCGGATTCATTGAACCTCTGGTTCCTCGCACTTGCACTGCCAACCGCCGAATTGTATGAAACATCCGACTGTTTAGTGAACAGTTCGAAAACTTCCGTAGGGTTCTCGGCCAGGGCTTGCTTTAGCTTTTCTTCATCAACATAAAGCTTGCCCCTGTCCACCCAACTGTTGGATTTTATCCCTATACTCGCAAGCGTAAGGCCGGTGCCTTCGACACTTGCGATAACGGCATTGCGGAAACCTGTAACAATGGATCTGAGAAGGTTGTCACCGTTGAGCAGCCCCGATTTCGCCTTTTTCTCCCATAATTCTATATCTTTTTCTGTCATCGCTTCCTTCTGTTCGTCCGTCAACGGCTCATAATCATACTCTCTCTCTTCGCTCAGCAAGGTATTGATCTTGTCAAGCAGCTCGTTATATTTTTCCACGAAACCCTTGATCAGTTCGACAGCCTTTGTAGGATCGGATTTTACCGACAGCTCTACTTCACCCTCAAAGTCCATACTCAGGCTGAAGACGATGCCGTTGACATCGAAACTGTTGGTGGAGCGCGTTATCACATGTTCAACAGGCTGGTTGTTTGTATCGGTTATGGTCGGATCGACATAGGTTATGCTTGCGTCCTCGCCCCTGACCGCCTCATTGGTCGTCAGGCCCAGTGAAGCCAGCAATCCGCCACTGTTGTCGGTTGTCATGATGCTTGCGGTCGCGCCGGTTGTCTTCGTTTCGAGGATAAACATGTTATTGAGGCTGTCATAGCTCATCCTGACGCCCGCAGCCGTGTTCGAATTGACAGCAGCCATTATCTTGTTCAGGCTTGTCGTTTTCGCATCGAATGTGAACGTCTGGCCGTTTATCTCAAAACTTATTTCGGTATTGCTGTCATCAATGCCAAGAGGTATTGCAAACCTGTCCTTTATATCGTAAATATTGGCATCGAGATTTATTTTGCTGGAATTGTTGATACCACCCAGCCCGATTGCCTCGAGCCCGCTGTTCTGCACCGCGGATGCCGAGACTTTGACATCCGGGTCAGTGCTTTCCAGGACTATCTTGTTATTATCAACTTTAACTGTTACCTTTCCCTCTCCGAACCCGAACTCCTGATCATCCACCAGGGTCTGAAGTACTGCGGCCAAAGCATTTGCATCCGTATATTCTCCTGCTGGGAGTTCAAAGTCCTTGTATTCTGAACCGAGGGTGATCCTGAACTTGTTGTTCAGACCTGTCAGCGTTATCCCGGAACCCAGGTCCTTGCCGATTATCGCGGCATATCCGTCATTCACGGTGTTGGAGAATGTGAGGGTATTCGAACTGCTTGTCTCGAATGAAATCCTGCCCCCATCCGCTCTCACTGTGATTTTTCCGCTTCCGAACGCTTCATCCAGCTTGCTTTGCAGATCTGCCCGAAGCGAGTTTATGTCGGTCAGATTGTCGTTAAGGACAATGTTTTTCTTAATTCCGTTGAATTCAACGGCAAATACGTTGTTGCCCTTTTCACCGCTTATATTTATCGATTCGAGCGGCTTGCCCGTGAGGTGTCCTGCAACTTCTGCGCCAAGTACCCTGGCGGTTTTGGCGGTCCTGATATTCCTGATTATATAGCTGCCCGCTCTTGCGCCTGAAGCTGCCGAAGCCGTGAAATAAGGGCTCGTGTCCTGACCACCATATTTGATCTCGAATGCATTGTAAATGTTGGAGTTCCTCATATCGGTCGCAGGCTTCAGTGAATTGAAATACTCGTTACTGAAGCTCTGGAGCGCGCTGATTATCTCCCTGTACTGCTCCTGCTTCCATACCAGCAGCTGCCTGCTTTTTGACACGGAATCCACTTTGAGCCTTTCGACCTGCATCAACTGATAAACCAGGCCGTCCACATCCAGGCCGGACAATCCGGTGATCCTTGTGGTGGGGTTGTATGATGTATAGATGTAACTCATCAGAAATCACCTTCTCTCGTCTACCATAAGCCCTGCCATTTCGAGCATGCTTGCTATCATGTCCAGTATCTTTTTCGGAGGTATTTCCCTGATGACCTCTTTGGTAGTCTCGTCGATGACCCTGATCATGATATCATTTGTACCTTCATGTATCTTGTACTCGAATCTCCTGTTGTATCCCTCTACCACTTTGTTCATTTTGTCCACAGCTTCAGAAACTACCCGTTCATTTATGGGATATTCAGCTGTCTCAATCTTTTTCTGCTGTGCAACTCTTTCCTGACCTGTCTTCACCTGTACAGCATCCGCAGCCCTGTTGCCGAAAAACTGCGGTTCATTGCCGACTTTCATACCGGCTGTGGCATCCATGCCCTGAGCCCTCATATAAATCCCTCCATGAAATCACCAAGTTAAACATAATCTCTCTTCTTATTTATCGGAATAATATAGAAAAGGATTTATATGTTTTTTAAAGTGTCTCTATTTTCGCTCTGTTCTTGATATTTTTCATTGCATTTTTTGTGTCGAAAATGAACCTGCTGTGCTTTTCTATAAACTCATAATCATAACAACCGTGCATCGTCGTGATGATCACCAGATCCGCAGCCTCCAGGGCTGCAGCCGACAGAGGCACCGATTCGTAGGATCTTCCTTTGTATGTAAATTTAGGTACATACGGGTCATTGTACTTCAGGACAGCGCCATGCCTGACAAGCAGATCCATGACTTTGAGCGCCGGCGATTCCCTCACATCATCGATGTCCTGCTTGTATGCCGCGCCGAGCACCAGTATTTCGGAACCATTGAGCGGTTTGCCGAATCGGTTCAGTATCTTCATCGCTCTTTCAAGCACGAATTCCGGCATATAATTGTTGATCTCTCCTGCAGTTTCTATCAGCTTTGTGTGGTAACCGTACTCCCTGGCTTTCCATGTGAGATAAAACGGATCGACAGCTATGCAGTGCCCTCCGACACCCGGTCCCGGGTAAAAAGGCATAAATCCGTACGGTTTGGTTTTCGCCGCTTCGATTACCTCCCAGACATCTATGCCCATTTTATCGCATATGATCGCCAACTCGTTCGCCAATGCAATGTTTACGTTCCTGAACGTATTTTCCAGTATTTTCTCCATTTCCGCGACCCTCGGCGACGATGCCCTGAACACTTCGTTGTCGAGCACATTGTTGTAAAGCGCGGCAGCCACTTCAGTACAATCAGGAGTTACCCCTCCGACTACTTTCGGCGTATTTTTTGTTTTATATATCTTGTTCCCCGGGTCTACACGTTCCGGAGAAAAAGCAAGATAAAAATCTGTTCCGCATTTGAGCCCGGTGGATTCCAGTATCGGCATCAAAACCTCTTCGGTGGTCCCCGGATATGTAGTGCTTTCAAGTACGACCAGCATGCCTCTGTGGAGGTATTCTGCCATTTCTTTCGCTGAATTTACGACATACGATATATCAGGCTGGGAATATTCATCCAGCGGTGTCGGTACACAAATGGCTATGCAGTCCACATCAGCGACAAAGCTGTAATCGCCGGTCGCCTTCAGTCTGCCTGATTCCACCAGTTTTTTCAGATCTGCCTGGACTACATCGCCAATATAATTGACTCCGTTATTGACCATCCTGACCTTCTGTTCCTGGATATCGAAGCCGATGACTTTGTATCCCGCCCTGGCCTTCTCCACCGCCAGCGGGAGTCCGACATATCCAAGGCCGATCACTCCGACGACCGCAGTTTTATTGCTGATCTTGTTCAAAAGGTCTGTTTTGATATCAATATTGTCCATGCATATCCGCCGCCTTATCATATACTCGTTCTATATATCGGCTTTATACAGAATTTACATCATAACGTATTTCATCAAAAGCCGGGAAGCCTTTTTCGGCAGCCAATGCCGAAGTTAACGGATTCGACGGTTTTGCCGATAAGATTTATATGACGGCACAGTCAGAAGCTGCAGTATCAAGAGGTGAATTTTCAATGAAAGATATCATAAACTTTGGTCTGGTGGGCTGCGGCAGGATATCAAAGAACCATATCGAAGCGATTTCAATGCTGAAAGACAGTGCCAGACTTGTTGCCGTATGCGATATAGACCCGGTAAGAGCGCAAAGGACGGGAGAAGAGAATTCCGTTGACTATTACACCTGCCTTGACGACATGCTTGCCAGAGATGATCTGGATGCAGTGTCGATCTGCACTCCAAGCGGGCTCCATCCTGCACATGGTATTGCCGCCGCAAAAAGAAAACTCCACGTGATAACCGAAAAACCCATGGCTACCAGCCTGAAAAAGGCGGATGAACTGATATCGGCATGCGACGAAAACGGCGTCCAGTTGTTCGTGGTTAAGCAAAACCGTCTCAACCCCACGCTTCAGCTTGTAAAGCGCGCAATTGACAAAGGGCGCTTCGGACGGATATACATGGCCATAGTAAATGTGCTGTGGTCAAGGCCGCAATCGTACTACGACCAGGCCAAATGGCGCGGCACATGGGAGTTCGACGGCGGTGCCTTCATGAACCAGGCAAGCCACTATATTGATATGATAGAATGGCTCATAGGGCCTGTCGAAAGCGTGTGCGCATATACCGGCACCCTGGCGCGCCGCATCGAGACCGAAGACACCGGCACCGCCTGCATCAAGTTCAGGAGCGGGGCCATGGGGTCGATCAACGTTACGATGCTGACATACCCGAAAAACTTTGAAGGATCGCTGACCATTATAGGAGAAAACGGCACCGTCAGGGTAAGCGGAATTGCAGTCAATAAAATAGAGCACTGGGAATTCCGCGATTACGATGACGACGACAAGCTGGTCGGGATGAGTTCATACAATCCTCCCAACGTATATGGCTACGGGCATACAGGCTACTACAAGAACGTGATAGATACGTTAAAGGGAATTGCGGAACCTGATACCGACGGCAGGGAAGGCCGGAAATCGCTTGAGCTTATCCTTGCCATATATAAATCGGCAAGGGAGGGCCGAAGCATCCCGCTTCCGCTGGAGTATTAGGGTATGGGGACACTCCTCTGCAAAGAGGCATACCATAGCGGATGAGGAATGTCCTATTCTTCAGGAGGGCAATATGAAGGATTATTTTGCACATGAATCAAGTTACGTGGATGAACCCTGCGAAATAGGCGAAGGAACCAAAATATGGCACTTCTCGCACATAATGGCCGGCTGCAGGATCGGACGTAACTGCAACATCGGGCAGAACGTGGTAATATCCCCCGACGTCGTCATAGGTGACAATGTCAAGATCCAAAACAATGTTTCGGTCTACACCGGCGTAGTTTGCGAAGATGATGTCTTCATCGGGCCTTCCGCGGTTTTCACCAACGTTATAAACCCCAGGAGCCATATAAACAGGAAAAATGAATTCAGAAAGACCATTATAAGGAAAGGCGCCAGCATAGGCGCCAACGCAACTATCGTCTGCGGGCATGAAATCGGCATGTACGCATTCATCGGGGCCGGAGCGGTGGTCACAAGGAATGTCCCGGATTTTGCGCTGGTCGTCGGCAATCCGGCAAGGCATGCAGGCTGGATGTGCAGGTGCGGTTCCAGGCTGGACTTCAGCAATGACAAGAACACCGCAGTTTGCCGCGAGTGCGGCAGCGAATACATTATGGAGGGCAGCAGGGTCCGTCTGAAATAGACAGGCTTGAAAAAATATAACCGTGAATATTTGTTCATGCAAAATAATAAAATGGGAGGCAGCGTCATGAAGATCCCTCTCCTGGATCTCAAAGCTCAGTATTCGCAAATAAAGGATGAAATAAGGCAGGCTGTCGACGAAGTACTGGAATCGCAGCAATTCATACTCGGTCCCAGGGTGTCCGAACTGGAATCGGAGATAGCTTCTTACAGCCGGTGCAAATACGCCCTTGGCGTGTCTTCAGGCACCGATGCGCTTCTGCTGGCGCTGATGGCCCTGGGCACAGGCCATGGAGATATCGTCATTACAACCCCTTACACGTTTTTCGCAACAGCGGGCTGCATTGCAAGGCTCGGTGCAAAACCGGTATTTGCCGATATCGATCCCGCCACCTTCAATATCGATCCCCGGAAGCTGGAAACACTCCTGGAAAAGATGACAAGTGAAGAACTGTCCCGCGTCAGGGCCGTCATACCTGTCCACCTGTTCGGGCAGATGGCCGATATGCAAAGCATTGTACCGATCTGCCGAAAATACGGCCTGAAAATAATAGAGGACGCAGCCCAGGCGATCGGTTCCGAGTGCCCGTTCGGCGGCGGTGTGAAAAGAGCCGGGAGTATCGGCGATATAGGCTGTTTTTCGTTCTTCCCATCCAAAAACCTGGGAGGTATCGGTGACGGCGGCATGGTCGTTACAAACGATGCTGACCTGTATGAAAAAATGAAGATCCTGCGCGTCCACGGATCGAGCCCCAAATACTATCACAGAGCCGTCGGAGGAAATTTCAGGCTGGATGAGATACAGGCCGCTGTTTTGCTGGTGAAGCTGAAATACCTGGATACGTGGACGGAAGCCAGGCAGAAAAACGCGCGCATATATGATGAGCTTTTATCCGGCGTGGTTTCGGAACATTTCCGGACACCGGCCGTCCTTCCCGGATACAGGCACATATACAACCAGTACTGCATCAGGACGGCGAAACGAGATGATCTGAAAGTTCATCTGAGAGAAAACGGTGTTGCGACAGAGATATACTATCCGCTTCCGATGCACCTGCAGGAATGCTTCCGTTATCTCGGATATAAGAAAGGCGACTTTCCTGAGGCGGAAGAAGCGGCGCTTACATCGCTTGCGCTGCCGGTTTATCCGGAGATGGGCGCGGACGGGCTGGAATATACGGCTGATCTGATCAGGAACTTTATCATGCGGTAAAGGGCCCGGGCTCTCCGGACCTGTTATGGATTGCCGATGTTTTCATATTCATCGATCTGCTCAAGGGTGACCCGCATCATATCTGCCTTGTCCAGGAAGGCGGTCGTCCAGTATGCGGTCTTCTCCAGCGCTTTTTCTATATCGAGTCTCGGTCTGAATCCGAGCAATTGCTTCGCCTTTGCAGAATCGAGCATCAGGCAGTTTGTTTCATGCGGGTTGTTTTCCGTATCGGCCACGTATCCGTATTCTCTTCCAAAGTAATCAAGGAGCCTTCCGACTATCCACTCCACAGTTTTTATACTTCCTTGGTCAGGCCCGAAATTCCAGGCGCCGGAATAGGCCGGTCCATCAGTGTACAGCTTCTGCGCCAGGGTCATGTATCCGAAAAGAGGTTCCATGACATGCTGCCATGGCCTGACAGCCCGGGGATACCTTATGCGGAGCTGTTCCCCGCTGATGATGCTTCTTATTATGTCCGGCACGAGCCTGTCCTGAGCAAAGTCTCCTCCGCCGATCACGTTCCCGGCACGTGCGGTGGCTATAGCCACGCCATGCCTGCTGTATTCGGCAGTATTAAAGAAAGAGTTGATGTAGGCCGAAGTTACAAGTTCCTGGCAGGCTTTGCTGCTGGAATACGGATCGTATCCCCCAAGCCTGTCGGTTTCCCTGTAACCACTGGACGATTCGGTGTTCTCGTAGCATTTGTCAGATGTAACGACTACGACAGCCCTTACAGAAGGACAGCGCCTTATCGCGTCAAGCAGGTTGACCGTCCCCATGACGTTGGTCTCATATGTCTCAGCCGGCCTGTCATATGAAACCCTTACCAGCGGTTGTGCAGCCAGGTGAAAAACTATTTCCGGCTCGGCTTTAAGGAGCGCATTTTCCAAACCATTCCTGTCCCGTATGTCTCCTGTGACGGAATGGATTTTTTCTCCGATACCGCATATTTCGAACATTGACGGTTCAGTAGGCGGCTCAAGGGCAAATCCGCTTACCTCGGCGCCGAGCTTTTTAAGCCATATCGCCAGCCATGAACCTTTGAAACCGGTGTGTCCTGTTATGAATACCTTCCTGCCTTTGTAAAAACCGTCAGTCATAATGCTTTTTTCTCCTGACATGGATTTACCATACCTTCCAGGGAGCTTTTCCCTCATCCCACAGTTTCTCCAGGTGGATTTTGTCTCTCTGCGTATCCATACACTGCCAGAAACCTGTATGCCGGTATGCCACTATCTGCTCCTCTTCGGCCAGCTTATCAAGAGGCCCTCTTTCAAAAGGAGTTTCGTCTCCTTCTATGTAATCGATAACTGCCGGCTCAAGCACGAAAAATCCTCCATTGATCCAGGCATCGACGTTCTTTGGCTTCTCAACAAACTCCAGCACGGTATCGTTATCCTTGATCCCCAGTACTCCATATCTTCCGCTCGGCTGGACCGCGGTAACAGTGGCAAGTTTCCCGTGCCTGCGATGGAATTGCAATAATTCGCCGATATCCACATCACTTACACCATCGCCGTAAGTCATCATGAAAGTCTCGTTCTGCAGGTATTGCCTCACTCGTTTGAGCCTGCCCCCGGTCTGGGTGTCGATACCGGTATTGACCAGGGTGACCTTCCATGGTTCTACCGTATTGTCATGGATCTGCATATTGTTGCCGTATTTCATGTCAAATGTGACATCAGAGCCATAAAGGTAATAGTTTGCAAAATAATCTTTAATGAAATTTCCCTTATAGCCGAGGCAGATTATAAACTCATTGAAACCATAGTACGAATAACTTTTCATTATATGCCACAGGATGGGCTTTTCACCGATCTCGATCATCGGTTTCGGTTTCAGGTGGGATTCCTCGCTGATACGTGTGCCGAAACCGCCTGCAAGTATCACTACTTTCATAACAGCACCTCCAATACCTGACCTGGATTATTCAGCAGATAAGCCCGACAGTAAAGAAACAGCTATTCTTTCAGAATTTCAGCTATACCCTGGTGCAAGCCGGTTCTTGCTTTCCACCCGGGAAGTCTTTTCCCGCTGTACGGTTTCATTACTTCCCGCAACCGATATTCTTTTGCTCCCCACAGAATATTCAGCTTTTTGCCACTCACATTTTCAAATATCCCTGCAACTTCTCTCAAAGAATGGATTTCTTCAGGAATAACCGTGAAACTTTCCTGGTAATGTTCAGGTTTGGATAAAATCATCTCCATAGCGCATAGAAATGCATCTATAACATCGTCGATGTACACCAGACCCAAAAGCTGCTGACCCGCTGTCATTTCGAGAAGTTCGCCGGTTTGCGACGCTTTTTTGAAAAGTGATAAGACTTTCGGCCTTTTGTCGTTGGGTCCGTAAGTATCTGATAATTCCAGTGTCATTACCCTTAAGCCGGTAGCCTGGGAATAATACCTGCAAATGTCCTCAAAGGCTTTCTTGGTTGCGGCATAAAGGTTTACCGGGTTGTAATCTTCATCATTGTAATGCTGCCAGACAGTGCCGGCATTGATAAGGTATGATGTCCCTGATTCCGCCATAGCTTCAAGAAGATGCGCGCCAAGCAATATATTGCTCATGTAAAGCTTATCTATATCCCGGATTTTATGCTCAGCCACAAAATATGCAGCCAGATGGATAACCAGGTCAGGCCGGCATTCTGTGAATATCCTTACCATGGATCCCACAGTTCCATCGTACACGCATATGCCTGTTCTATCGCCCATAACCTGCAGTTGCCCGATGTCTGATGTTTCCCTGACAACGGCAAATACAGTGTGGCCTCGTGCCGTAAGACGTTTCGCAAGGTGGGATCCTATGAATCCTGTCGCACCGGTCAGCAAAACCTTGCAAGCCTGGTGGCAACTGCCCATACTTAAGCACCCGCCTTATGCTTTTTTATAAAGTCTTTAACAGAATCCGCCATAAACATGATTTCATCATCTCCCAGGCCTGGATAGACTCCGAGCCAGAATGAATCCCTCATTACCTTCTCCGTATTGCCCAGCTCTCCTATCACCCTGCATCGTTTATTATCCCTGCGTATTTCATCGAAGCAGGGATGCCTGACAAGGTTGCCGGCAAACAGCATTCGTGTCTGGATATTCCTCCCCTCCAGGTATCGGACTATCTCGTCGCGGGTAAACGGGCAATCGTCCCTTAAAGTCAGCAAAAAGCCGAACCATGATGGCAATGAATTTTCACAGGGCTCCGGGAGTATAAAGAATTCCTCCGCCTGTTTCAGTTCATTATGCAGTTTCTCCCAGTTTGCCCTGCGCCTGCTGATTATAATGGGGAGCTTTTCGATCTGCGCTGCTCCGATAGCCGCCTGCATGTCCGTGATTTTCAGATTATATCCGAAATGCGAATATACATATTTATGATCATAGCCGGCCGGCAACTCGCCGTATGTTTTCCCGAACCGGTTCCCACAGGTATCGTCTGTCCCTGGCGGACATATGCAGTCACGTCCCCAGTCCCTCATCGATAATATGATCCTGTGCAGAACGGGATCATCTGTATAAACAGCGCCTCCTTCTCCGGTCGTGATATGGTGAGGCGGATAAAAACTGGATGTCCCTATATCGCCGACGGTTCCGGTATACTTCCATTCGCCGTCTATGCAAAACATTGACCCCAATGCATCACAGTTGTCTTCCACCAGCCAGAGCCCGTGCCTGCTGCAGAAGTCCCTGACCGTTTTCAGGTCAAACGGATTCCCTAACGTATGAGCGACCATCACCGCTTTTGTCTTTTCGGAAAGCGCTTCTTCCAGTCTGCTCACATCGATATTGTACTGGGGAATCGTAATATCTGTAAATACGGGAACAGCTCCATACTGAACTATGGGACTGACAGTTGTGGGAAACCCCGCTGCTATCGTTATGACTTCATCTCCAGGTAATATACGCCTTTCTCCTAATACCGGAGACGTCAATGCCATGAACGCCAGCAGGTTTGCACTGGAACCGGAGTTGCACAGGTGGCAGTATTTAATGCCCAAAAACGCCTTAAGCCTTTTTTCGAACTCCTCCGAATATCTTCCGGCTGTAAGCCAGAAGTCAAGGGCAGCATCGATAAGATTGCATATCTCTTTCTCATCAAAGAATCTTCCCCCGTAATTTATCCTGTCACCGGGTCCAAAACGTTTTTTATAGCCATGCACTTCATTATAGTAGTCCCTGGCCAGCTGCAATATTTCATTTTTCAGTTGTTGAGCCCTGTCCAAAATATCAGCTTCCTTTTTTCAAAACTTAAAAAACGTACTCAAATCTGCTCTCAAATTTGTCAAACGGCAGGAAATTCCTGTCCCTTTCCGAAACTATCGGCTTGTCGATCCCCCATGGTATGCCCATCGAATCCCACCTGATACCGTCCTCGCATGCGGGATTATACGCCGACGACATCTTATACATTACTATTGACTGATCTTCCAGGGTCAGATATCCATGGGCGAAGCCCTCGGGAATAAACAACATCCAGTTGTTTGAGTCTGATAATTCGAATAATTTATATTCTCCATAAGTAGGGGATCCCTTCCGTATGTCTGCCACTACATCCAGTATCCTGCCCCTGATGCAATATACAAGCTTGGACTGTCCATATGGTGGATTTTGGAAATGAAGTCCCCGTAAAACATTTTTACCGGAGGTTACAATCAGATCTTCAGCAAACTCTGCCGGGATGCATAGATCCCTGAAAGTATCGGCATGAAAAGTCTTAACTGAAATGCCCCTGTTATCCCTGAATATTTTGGGTATTATTCTGATGCATCCTTTCAGCCCTGTGTCTTCCGTCAGAAACATGATACCCCCCTGTCTCAGCCGATGGCATTTTGCCCTTGATTTCCGATCAGCCTTTTCCAGTAAGCAAGATGTCCATCCCGGGGAAAAACCCGGGCAAAATGCAATACCGAACTCTTGGAATCTTCTTTTAAGATATATCGGCAATTTGATATTTCCTTTTCAATCCTTTGTTTGTCTATATCAGCATCCGAACTGCCATTTATACTGTCGGCAAAGACTTTCCTGTCGGCGCCCAGGCATGCAAGAAACCACTCGTAAGGCTTATTTCCGAATATTTTCGTGAAATCGAATATTTTCCTGTCCATTGACATTACCTGTTCATATGTATCATTCATCTTTCTCACTGTCTTTCCGATGTCAAATTCTTTCAGGACAAATTCCCTTGCATTCCTGCCCAGTCGTCTCCTCTCATCAGGATTATCATGCAAATACTGCACCAACTGTACATAATGTTCATAATCCTCAGCCAGCAATCCGGTTTCCATGTGCTTTATCAGATACCTTTCAGCAGCCTGGTTGAAAGCTACCACAGGCACACCGGCAGCCATCGCTTCAAGGATGGCATTTTCCGTCGCTCCAAAATGCCAGGGATTCAGCGGATAGCCAAATACATCGAAATTTGAAAGCTCGCTGCCGACATCATTTACATATCCTCTGAAATCAAGCTTATCTTCTATTCCATATTTCATTGCATCTGCGATTATCTGCTGTTTGTTACCGGCATCTCCGATAAGGGCAAAGCGTACGCCGGGAATCTTCACAAGGCTTGCCAGGTATGCAAAATCAGGATTCAGTTTGCTGTAATTCAATGTCCCCACATAGCCCACTATGAACCCCTCATGAGGCACCGGCCTATTAACTGAAAAACTCCGAAGATCTCCTGCTCCATATACAATTTCAGATTTCCCGGAGATCATGTTTCTCTGTTCCGGACTCCAGTAAGGATTGTCTCTTGTATACTCAGTAGCAAAAAACACCTTATGGAATTCAGCGGCAAAACTGAAAGGAAGTTCCGGATAGCTGCACCCGGATACATGAGACCAAAGTACCATCCTTACGGGGATCTTCGGAAAACTGCAGATGAATTCCGCCATCCTTGGATGGTGCCACCAGCTTATTTGGATGATGTCAGAGTCAGCTATTTCTCTTTCTGCCTGCTCCGGTCCGTCCGCATATTCAACATCCACATTGTTTGCCCTGCATATATCGATGAACTGCTTTTTCTCAGGGCGTTCAACAATGAGGATCTTATGTCGGTTTTTGCGGTCAGTGTTATTAGCATAGGATGTGATTGAGGACAGGGTCCTCCCCACACCGCCGCCCATGTGTGCAGTTATATGCAGAATTTTAGCTATTGCAGGCACCTCCCCGCCCTTTGCCGTCACAGGTCAGAAATGGCAAATAGTACTGTATTCATCCCATATATGTTTCCGCTTCTCAGATACATCCTGTAGCCCGGATGCAGGCTGTTGATCAGTATAGGTATATCCCAGATGTGATTCACTGCATGATAGACACATATGGCAAGATCCGGTTTGCATTCACTGATTAATGACCTTGCTCCCAGCAAAGCTTCATATTCGGCACCTTCTATATCCATCTTGATATATGTGGGCGCAAGATTCACCAGGACGTCATCCAACTTCACACACTGGACAACTTCTGATGAGTTGTCAGTTATGTAGCTGCCCTGGGTGGCCGAGTGTGAAAATCCGCACAGGCCTGTATACGAATAAACGGCACATGGATATAAATATGCATCCTGGTTCTTATTTTTCATTTTTCCTGAAAGCAGGGAAAAATTGTATTTGTCGGGTTCAAACATGACCAGCCTGCCGGGCCTGATCCCCTTTTTCTCAAGGGATTCATATGTTTCCCCGGTACCGGCGCCGCAATCTATGAAACAGCCGAATCCCTTGCTGAATGGAATATCATCGGGGATGTATTTTGTATGGACTTCAGGCGCTGCAAAGTATTCATTGTTTTTCAGGGCATGTCCCTTTATAAATGATACATAAATATCTTTGCTTTTTTCATCAGCAAACAATGACAAGGCTGCGATCATATCGGTTTTGTTTTCCTTGAAAAAGTTCAGATCGCCGTATCTTGCATGCCTGTCGTCAGCCATTAAAAAAACTTCGTTGAACAGTTCGATATAGCTGATTATATTCGTATACCCATAGCTCCTGAGCATACATTCGATTTCTGCCCTGATCCCGGGATCGCCGACTCCGATTATAATGATAACCCCGTCTTTATTCCCGCAGTCAGCCAGTGCAGAAGGTGTACATACTTTTACCCCATCGATCTCGCGGATTTTTTCCGCGTTCATGTCTGCATATGCGTATACCCGGACATTGATAAGTGACAGGAGATACCCGGTATACCTCCCTCCTGCGCCGGCCCCATATACCACTACCTTTTCTGCACTTTCAATTTTCCTGATGAGTTCTTTTGACAACCTGCTGATGCAGGTATCATTAAATATGGTTTCTATTGCCTGTAAATACTTTTCATCCATTATCAGACTGCTCCTTTATTGTATTCTCTCCAGGATCACATCAGCAAACGGATCTATGTTGTCGATAGTTGCGTATTTCAGCTGCATACAGTCTGCACACACCTTATATAAAGACTTCTTCCGGGTAAGGTGCGCGATCCTCAGGGCTTTCAGGCCTTCACCATTCCATATTTCGACTACCGGGTTTTCCTTTACGTCTCCTATTATGTTTGCATGCTGCCAGTCACTAAAGCACGAACTGACGCTGCCGTCGGAATTGATGGTCATGGAGTAGAAAATATAGGGACAGACCTGGATATCTTTTTTCTCCTGGTTATATATCCCTTTATCGAACTCTGTCTTTACATCTGAAATATCGATATCATTCCATATGGGAACGACCTGTTCAATTGATATTTCGTCGCATATATCGCCGAAAATGCTGAAGAACTTATGCTCATCCTCTTTCGGCACATTTATGTCAGTCGTCTTGATCAGCATACGGCAGTTTCCTTTGTTTTTATAAAAGTATGCAAGATTATCGACGAACTCGTCAAAATCGATCCTGGCTCGTGACACCTCCATGTAGCGATCACTTGTGACTCCTTCAACGGAGATGTTTATCGCATCCAGGCCGGCATCGATCAGTTCGCGGCTTTTCTCCCTGGTCAGCAGCGAACCGTTCGTGGTAAAATCGACAGTCTCTGCGATATCTTTCTGCTTTGCATATCTGATCATGTCAGGAAGGTATTTGTTGAGCAAGGGTTCGCCCTCTTTGTACAGCCTCAGTACTTTTAACTTGCGGGGAAATTGCTTTATATCATCAACGATCTTTCTGAACAGTTCGAATTTCAATATCCTGTGGTTTGTCCGGCTTTTATCCCTGTTAAAACAGAATCGGCAGCTAAAATTGCATGCAGCGGATGGATCCACGAATATATGAAAAGGTGTGTCAAGGGGGATCACATCCTGTAAGGGAGTCCTGTTCCTCATCCTTATTCTCTGCGATATTTCAGCCTTCATGGTTTATCCACTCCATTTTCATCAATATCTTCATTCAGTCCAGCAATACAGCACTGTTTCAAGCAAACCCGGGGAATGATGCCTTAAAGCCATTTTATATCCGGGAACCAGAGAGGAAATATATCGAGGGATCAGGTACAGGTCCTGGGGTTTGTGATACACGCTTATGGCAAGCCTGGGCCTGTATCTTCTGATAATGTTCCTTGCACCTCTCAGCATTTCCAGTTCAAAGCCTTCTATATCAGCTTTGATCATCGTTACTTCAGCCTGGTTCAGAAAACTGTCCAGCGAGTAAATATTTACCTGTTCACCGGAATCATCGCATGTGATGAAACTGCTGCCTGTCGGTGCAGCAATATTTTGTGCAAACGGAACGACAGCGTCTTCTTCCCCGAGTCCGCCGTTTATACAGACAAACCGGTCCCTGTCGATTCCCCATTCTTCCGCAAGCCTGTTTATCCGGACCTGCATGGCATTGTACTGTCGCTTGCCAGGTTCAAAAGCATATACTTTCCTGAATATGCCGGCATTGTTCCATATAAACCGCTCGACCGTATCTCCGACATATGCCCCCGCGTCAACATATATTTCGTTGCCGGTATATTTGAACTCCGGCAGCGCAAAAAACGCATTGTCTTCCATGACTGCACTGCAATAACTTTTTGAACCTGAGATCATGGACTTGAGAATCGCTATAAGGACTTCTCCGGAACGGGGTTCTGTATATACATCAAAGTACGCTCTCCTGTAACTGTCTTTCATTAGCCACACAAAATATGCGTCAAAGGAAATACATTCAACATCCATCTGAGCTAATTGCCCGGCGATTTCCCTTGCTTTGTGCCTGGCAGTGATGATAACTGCCGGTTTATCCAGTGATGCCAGTTCTTTCGGAGATATGACCGGGATTCCCCGGACCATTTTCCCCTGTTTTCCGATATCGTTATCGCAAAAGCATCTGACACTGATATTGCTTTCTCTCAGGCAATCGAGAGCAATTTCTCCATATATGCCGGCTCCGAACAATACAATATTGCATTCACGGTTTCGGTTTTTCAGCACATCCGGAACGTGCAAACCTGCGAGCAGATCTTCAACATCCTTCCACCCATTTTCCGCTTTGCCTGTACTGCCGATCCCTTTTGCTGTCTTTTTGCAGTTTTCCATCCTGTATATCCTCTCCTGTCAGTCTGAGCCTGGTCCCTTTCACGGGCGATATCCGCACTGCCGACCGCAAGTCACTGATTTGCAACGTTCCTGCCAAACCGTTTTTCTGCAACCTGCTTTAAAGAATCATACAATGGATAATACTCCTTTTTGAGAAAATTGAGCAAAGCTTTGCATTCTTCTGCTGAACAGGCAGTTTCATTCACTCTCCAGTACATATACTTCCATATCCTGAAAGTGAGCCATTGGTCAGCAGTCTTTTTATCAATGTTCTTCTCCTTTTCGGCAACGGCAATGATATCAAACAGTTCTGAAATATCTGCCTTTGCAGATTCAACAGCTTTCGTGATTTTGTCCAGGCTGTCGTCAATTATGCTTATGTCTGTATTGCGGCTCATCGATGCATCATGCAGATTATACACGAGCACGATGCCATTGTCGAAACAGGCATCACCCGTCAGCAGCAGCCTGAGTTCGAAAATGAGGTCCGATGACATCCGTTTCGGGTTCTTCGAGAAAGCATTCGCTTCTATCGCATTCTCTTTCCTGAAGACTATTGTTGATGGATTAGGCATATGGGGATACTTTTGCGAAGTGAAGTTCAGGAAAAGGTCAATGCCCGAAACCACAGCGGGCATTTGAGGCTTTACCCTGTAAACCTTTTTTTCAATCATGTTATTGTAATAAATACCGCTATACACGAATGCAATATTCGGCATCGATAATAACTTTCCTGCCGCCCTGCTGATATATGAGTCGTCGATGAAGTAATCATCATCGCAAAGGCCGATGCAATATTCTCCTCTGCTTATGTTGTAAAACGCATTCCTGAAATTTTCGGAAGGACCTATATTCGTTTTGTTTCTATGGTAAATCAGCCTTTTTTCATTCCCATACCTGCTTCTGACCATTTCTTCCGTACCATCGTCAGAGCAGTTGTCGGTAACGATCACTTCAATATTGGGATAATCCTGTTTAAGTACCTGGTCTATGGCTCTTTTCAGCATCTCTTTCCTGTTGAACGTCGGTATGATAACGCTTACAAGAGGATGTCTGTCAGTTTTGCCGGGCAGGACCGACTTTGCTTTTTCAGCGTATATGAGGCCTCTCATTCTCTTCAGTTCCGGGGCCAGTTCATCCAGCGTGTTTTCGATGCCGATCCCATTTAGTTCGATGTAGTGCACAAAAACTTCTTCACTTATTTCACCTGTAAGGTATGCTATCAACTCAGTTTCGAAATCATTTCCGAAATCATAGAGTTTTTGCAGCAGAGCCGCCCTTTCCTTCATCCATTCTAGAACTTCATCTTTACCTGCGATCCCGTCACGAAGGCAATAATAACACCCAACGGCCTGAGCGATCAAGGTGAGCGCAAGCTTCTGCCTGGTTATCGATTTGCTCAGGGATGTACCTGAAATCCTTCGGACATGGGCTATCGATTCTGTGACCCTGACTTCTTTTACCGGGTTGGCAGATAACAGTCTCGACAGTAAGACAAAATCTTCACTGACTGTAAAGTTCTTTACGTCTGAGTGTTTCCTGAGTTCATTGGTCAGGCCGATCGCTCCGCCTGTAAGCAACATCATGATTTCGCCTGTAGAGGAAATAATCCTCAGGACTTCCGATGATGCCGACCCGTCAAAGCATTGCCTGTCATAACCGACACTGATCCTGTTGCCATCGTAATTAAGGACATACCTGGGAATCACGAGCACTGCATTATCGGATAATTTGCCGATATCGGCAAGAGCCTTGTCTTTTTCCAGGCAAAGAAGCATGTCATCATCATCAACAAAGGCAGTCAATCCTGTATCGACATATTCCAGGCCTATCCGCCTTGCCTGGCCAGGTCCCTCATTTTTTTCATTGCGGATTATCCTGGCGTTATAAATTTCCTTATTTTCTTCGATCAGATCAAGCCAGTCACTTTCTTCAACTGATTTATTATCTATTATTACCTTTGGCCGGCTGCCAAGCTTCAGCCCCTTGTCCAGATCCTCCTTGAGCGTCCTGGCACGGTTATAGCATGGGGTCAGAACGGTGACATCATCGCATGGCAGTTCGTCAGGCTTTATCTCTCCGCTTATTGCCTTATTAATTTTTCTTACGATTTTTTTGTAGGATAAAAGCTCATCTATTGCGGATCTTATATTTCGCAACTGGCGATGCAGTGAGTAATTGTCTCTGACAAAGTTATGATACTCCTCGGAATCGTACCCGTCAGATACCACCATCTTCACTGCTTCATCTATCGTATTCCATACATACCTGTCCGGGTATATGCTTCTCGCTCCGACAAAATTATGTACAACAGGCCTGATGCCCTTACTCATAGCCTGCATCACGCTCAGGTTCTGTGACTCCAGTACACTGGTACACAATATGAAATTTTTGTCCTCCAGCCACTTATTTATGTCATCCTGCCAGCCGTCAAATATTACATCGCCCTTTAGCCCCATTTCTTCAGTCATCTGATTGAAGTACAGTTCATAACGCGGATCCTGGTATTTGCCGGCTATATAAAGTTTGTACCTGCTGTCCCTGTCATGTATGGCTTTAAAAGTGTGCAGCAGCAGCATGGGACCTTTTTTGTAGTTAATATAACCCACATATGCAATTTTGAAGCCCTTGTCCCGCTTTCTGAATGTAAATTTATCCGTATCGATGCCATTTGGTATTACAATCGTTCTGGCTATATCAAGATCTTCATTTTCACTGAGTACATACTGCCTTATATGTTCAGCCACAAAAATGACTTTATCTGCATTTGCCCATTCTACTTCCCGGGTATATCCGGAAAATGCCTCATAGCTGTGAAGCCTGCAAATGATTTTCTTCTGCCTGGCAAGGTGGGATCTGCTCCCATATGCCATCAGTTCGTCACACCATTCAAACCAGCAGATGTCAGCCCATTCCATGCCTTTATCTATCTGGCTGAAATCGCTGACGATCATCTTTCTCACAAAGTAATCTTCAGACAGTCCCTGTATAATATCTCCAAGGAAATTATCCAGGCCTGGCCTGCAGAAAAACACTATCCTGTCCTTTTCAACCGGTTCGATGCTGCTGTCCGCAAGCTTCAGCCTCGCCACGGCTTCGCCGATGTTCGCCTTCTGTGGGGCGTCCGCCACCGTGTCCGCCTTGCAGTATAGCTCCATGGCCTTTTGGAGTTGCCCTTTCTGTTCATATATATATGCAAGGTTGTACAGCAGGTCAAAATGGACCGAATCGTTCTTCAGTCCATCCAGCAATACTTCCTCCGCCTTGTCCGCGTCTCCCTCCAGTATATGGATGACGGCACGCATGGAACAGATGTCCTGGTCCCCGGGCATATTCTCTTCAAGTTTGCCGATGGCCGCTTTTGCTTCTTCCATGTGTCCCTGTTCTATCAGTTTTTCTATCCTTTTCTTTACCGATCTGATCTTGTCCTGTATTTCATTGCTATCCATTGCTTTCTACCTCTTCATCATCTTATTTCGTCTGTGCATGCCGCCTATATGGAAACTGCTTTCTAAGCCCTGTACGGCATAAAAATAATGCTAATTTCACTTCCTGCATACAGCTATAAACCCCGGTGCAGATTCGTCCACTCCATGTCTTATATCCGACATGCAGGAGTAGTATTCGATCGAATCGAAATAGCTCCTCAGGATTTCGTCCAGTTCCTCGAATGTATATTCTTTTATATGATATGGATTATTAATGTGGGCCCTGGCTTTTTTGTTCGGTGTCGACAGTATCATTTTGCCGCCGTTTTTAAGTACTCTCAGTGCTTCGCTGAAATAAGCGCCGACAAGGTCGACGGGAAGGTGCTCCATCGTTTCAAATGAAGTATAAATGTCATATGTGCTGCTGTTAAGGGGCAGTTTTGTCACATCTCCCTGTATCCATTCTATGTTGTCGAAATCGTAACAACTCTTTCCGAACCGGATATTTTCTTCCGAGATATCCAGCGCCGTGATTTTGACGCATCCCGGCCTGCCCGACAGGTACGCTGCACCGTATCCAAAACCTGACGCTGCTTCCAGCACGGAAAAGTTATCCGATATATAGCCTGATGCAAACCTGTATTTATCAAGAATGTTCGAGAAAGCTGCATCAGGCATGAATTCTGTCGCCGGTATACCCCTTTCCCATATGTAAGCGGACCGGTTCCTTTTTATGTCTTCTGCCAATTGATCGTCATATACGAAACCGGCTATGCCGTGCTCATTGAAAGAGATCCCTGGGTCAGACAGGATCTCCCTGCAATAACGCACAATATTGCCGCAATACTTCGATGTTCTGATATATTCCGGCAATTCCAGGCTGTTATTTCTCCTGTTATGGACAATGTCCGTTATAACAAGCCTTTTGCCGGTGCAGTTTTTCAGGATAAAGGAAACCGACTGATAACAGGGGCTTATCAGTTCTTTTTTCCCTATAGAAACAGCAGCGTCTGAAAAATCGAACCTGTCGATATATCCGGAACTGTATGGCGAAAAATTCGAATATTGCTTGGTTTTCAGCAGCAAATCATTTACCAGTTTCCTTGTTTTATCCAACTGTTTTTCAAGCGGATAGTTCTTTACTATGAAATCCCTGTACCTGTGTGAATCGTAATCATCGGACAATATGGCACCGACAGCTTCATCCACCGTATTGAACAGATACTCTTCCGGCCATATTTCATCAGCATGAAGGAAATCATGGATGACCGGCTTTATGCCCCTCGCCATCGCTTCCGCTATGGCATACCCGAAGCTCTCGTGGATGCTGGCCGATATAAGGTAATTCTTGTCCTCAAGCCACGAGCTTATATCCTTCTGCCATCCCTCAAATATCACGTTCCCATCAAGCCCCATCCGCCTGACCTGGTAGTCCCAGTACATCTGCACGGGTTGTTCCTGGAAAGTCCCGGCTACATAGAGCTTGTACCTTTTGTCAATGTCCACGAGCTTTTTCATTACCTGGAGCGCCAGCACAGGATTCTTCCTCGAATGTATGTATCCGACCATCGCAAGATTGAAGCCCTTGCTTCTCTCTTTGAAAGCATACCTCCCGATATCGACGCCGTTCTCGATGACCGTTATTTCGACCCTGTCCGGTATGTCAGGCCAGTTGGTCCTTATGATGTCCTCAAGATGCCTCGTTACTATCACGAGTTTGTCCACGTTCTCCCACGTCACTTTACCGGGATAACCGGTAAATACCTCGTACCAGTGGAGCCTGCATATTATCTTCTTCACTCTCGCCAGCGGCAGGCTGCTGCCATATATCACAAGTTCGTCGCACCACTCGAACCAGCAGATGTCAGCCCATTCCATGCCTTTATCTATCTGGCTGAAATCGCTGACGATCATCTTTCTCACAAAGTAATCTTCAGACAACCCTCGTATAATGTCTCCCAGGAAATTGTCCATACCTTGCCTGACAAAAAACACGATCCTGTCCTTATCCGCCGGTTCGACACTGCTGTCTGCGAGCCTCAGCCTTTCTATGGCTTCACGTGCATTTGCCTTCTGCGAAGCATCCGCCACCGTGTCGGCCTTGCAGTACAGATTCATTGCCTCCCGCAGCTGCCCTCTCTGCTCATGTATATATGCCAGGTTGTACAGGAGATCGAAATGGACCGAATCTTTCTCAAGGCCATCCAACAATACCTTTTCTGCCTTGTCTGCATCGCCTTCCAGCAGATGGATGACTGCGAGCATGGAGCATATGTCCTGGTCTCCCGGCATGTTTTTTTCAAATTTCTCAATGGCTGCCTTTGCTTCTTCCAGGTGTCCCTGCTCTATCAGTTTTTCTATCCTTTCTTTCACGGATCTGATCCTGTCCTGCATTTCCTGGCTAATCATTGTCATCTGTCCCTTCATCTGCTGTGTCTTTGAACAGCTTATCTTTGAATTTTTTCATGTAACATGCCATGTAAGCATTTGCCCTGGCAGCATCCCTGAAATATTTCACTCCTGCGTTGAAATCGCCTTTTCCACATGCTTCCCGAGCAAAGTGCAGCGCTATGAAAAACGCATCCTCCCTGTCCTCCAGCATATTGTAATATATGCGCAGCCTTTCAGGACGATAAAGAGTCATGATATGACTGAAACCGTTTTTTGAATATTTCTCAAATATCTCAAGGTACCGATCCAGGGGCTCGGTGCCTGATTCCCTGACATCGACCGCTTTAATTACCAGCAGGGTATACGCTATACCGATATACACCTTCAGACTGCTGTGGTCATCCGGCCTGACAGTTTCATCCAAAAGGTATTGCTCGAAAAAGTTTTCAAGCTTCCAGTCCCTGTCGACCAATCGTTTGACGAACTGCTTTATCTTTACTTTCCTGAGTTTCTTGAATAAAGAGATCACCGGGCGCGGATCCTTGTCAATATCGGCAAACATATCCGCATAGTAATCAGGCAGCTCGTTGAAATCCAGGTTTCTCAAAGCATCTGAAACCAGTTGGCGTTTTTCATCCCCATCGCTTATGCGTATCCTGTTCAGGATGGAATAATGCCCGTCTCCGTTGCTGAAAAGCTCATATATCTTCTTTCTTTCATCATTGTTCAGCGCGGATGCTTCGGCTTCGATCAGAAGCTCCGTGGCTTCACGAAGGGGTTTATTGCCGATGATGGAGTCATAAAACGATTTGAGCTCATCATACTTTTTCAGTTTGAACAGCACCCTGACTATTCTCTCGGATTTCGTCCTCTGGTCATTTATCTCCAAAGCATACCCATAGCATTCATTGTATTTCCCTTTTTGGTACATGTAGTTTGCCATGAAGGCATATGCCCCGTCCTGGTATTTTTCACTCAGGAAGTACATTTCCATTGACCTGTCGGCCGATATGGCAAGGTCGTCATATTGCTTCACAAGTTCGATATATTTTTCATATGCGGCGAACGCTTCCTCATCTCTGCCTGTCCTTGCGTATGCAGCAGCCATAAGGTAATACAGGTCAATATATTCGGACCTTAACTCCAGGCCTTCACCGCAGGCCCGGATCACTTCGTCGAACTCGTTATTCTCGAAGCATATTATGCAGTATGTTCCATATACGTAGGCATACAATCTTTGCACTTCCTTATTGGCCGTCAACAGCCGGTATGCCTTGCGGATCTCCTCAAAAGCTTCCTTTTTGTCACGATGCGCACTGTAACTTCGTGCAAGCTGGAACCGATAATATATGCTGTTCGGATTTTTCTCCAGTTCTTTCTTGAGTATCCCGGCCGTCCTGACGAACTTCTTTTCCCTGAGTTCCCTGTCGTGGAACAAATAGCCGTAATGGTCCATGTATATATCCGTGTGCAGCACGGGTTTTTTGAATTTCGGCTGGTTATGCACGGAACCTTCGTATCCGAATGACCCGTCATTTTTAAAGACCCTCTCCTGGGTGATGACCGTATATCCTCCTGAAGAATCGAAGTTTTTGACCTTTACGGTGAAGGTATTGTAATCTTTCAGACTTTCGTCGCTGATATACTTATAAAGCGACGCCGGATCCGTCAGTACTTCGTCGGCATCCATTATCAGGATATATTCGCCCCTGGCGTATGAGACGGTCACGTTTCTCATTGCTGCGAAGTTATTGTTCCAGGGATGGAAATATACTTTATCTGTATACTCACGTGCAATGTCAACTGTACTGTCCTTTGATCCCGTATCAACGATGATCAGTTCCACGTCATCCCTGTCAACAAGGGATTTCACTGCATCCAGGCAGCGTTTCAGGTTTTTCTCCTCGTCCCTGACCATCATGCATATGCTCAAAAGGTAATCATGCGACATATTTATTTCATCTCCAGGTTTCTGTCATACTTTTTCTTCCGTATGAAGTTACGTTATATTTATCGGCTATAATGCCCTGATGCATTAAAACATTTGTGCACCGTACAGCTATTTTTGCGCAGAAAAAAAGGTCCCGGTGTCCGGGACCTTCCGTAATGGCTTCGCTTATCTCAGCAGTGCCAGTACGCTCTGCGGTGCCATATTGGCCTGTGCCAGCATGGCTGTGCCCGCCTGGATCAGGATGCTGTACTTCGTGAAGTTGGACATCTCCTCGGCCATGTCGGTATCCCTGATACGGGACTCTGCTGCCTGCAGGTTCTCTGCCGTTGTCTTGAGGTTCCTTACGGTGGATTCGAGCCTGTTCTGCTTTGCTCCGTAAGTAGCCCTTGCCTTGTTCACATTCTTTATTGCAGTTTCTATGCCTCCTACTGTGGAATTACTGCCAAGGCCCTTTATACCCGTGGTGTCAGTTTCACCGATGGTGAGCGCCGTTGATCCGTCGTCGGAAATTACGATCTTTGCTGAAGTCGTCAGCACTTTGAAGCCGTTGAACTTGGTATTGTCGAAGATGTTGTCGATCTCGTCTCCGAGTGATTCCATCTCAAGTTTCAGGTTGCTGACGTCATCCGTATTATATGTGCCGTTTGCCTTCTGTACCGCCAGTTCCTTCAGCCTGACCAGCATGTTGCTGACTTCGTCGAGCGCTCCTTCAGCGGTCTGTATCAGCGAGATACCGTCCTGGGCGTTCCTTGCAGCCTGGTTCAGTCCCCTGATCTGGGCTCTCATCTTCTCGGAAATGGACAACCCTGCTGCGTCGTCTGCCGCACGGTTTATCCTCTTGCCTGAAGACAGCTTCTCCATCGATTTGTGTGCCGCTGTGTTGGTAATGAACAGCTGGTTCCGTGTGTTGATTGCAGAAATATTGTTGTTGATAATCATATATTCATCCTCCCTGATTTACTGTCGGAAATCCTTTCCCTCTTCTTACCTGATAAACCGCCCTGCATATGCCAGCGCGCGCTCCGGTATATGAAAGGCGATATATCCTGCCGGTAATGTGGATAAAGAGACCCATTATTCATGAGTCTCTTTACCCGATATTGTCACGATCGTTATCTGAGCAATGACAGTACGCTCTGCGGTGCCATATTGGCCTGTGCCAGCATGGCTGTGCCCGCCTGGATCAGGATGCTGTACTTCGTGAAGTTGGACATCTCCTCGGCCATGTCGGTATCCCTGATACGGGACTCTGCTGCCTGCAGGTTCTCTGCCGTTGTCTTGAGGTTCCTTACGGTGGATTCGAGCCTGTTCTGCTTTGCTCCGTAAGTAGCCCTTGCCTTGTTCACATTCTTTATTGCAGTTTCTATGCCTCCTACTGTGGAATTACTGCCAAGGCCCTTTATACCCGTGGTGTCAGTTTCACCGATGGTGAGCGCCGTTGATCCGTCGTCGGAAATTACGATCTTTGCTGAAGTCGTCAGCACTTTGAAGCCGTTGAACTTGGTATTGTCGAAGATGTTGTCGATCTCGTCTCCGAGTGATTCCATCTCAAGTTTCAGGTTGCTGACGTCATCCGTATTATATGTGCCGTTTGCCTTCTGTACCGCCAGTTCCTTCAGCCTGACCAGCATGTTGCTGACTTCGTCCAGCGCACCTTCAGCGGTCTGTATCAGCGAGATACCGTCCTGGGCGTTCCTTGCCGCCTGGTTCAGACCCCTGATCTGCGCCCTCATCTTTTCTGAAATGGACAAACCTGCTGCGTCGTCTGCCGCACGGTTTATCCTTTTGCCTGACGACAGCTTTTCCATCGATTTGCTTGCTGCTGTGTTTGTGATGAACAGCTGGTTTCTTGTGTTGATAGCAGAAATGTTGTTGTTGATAATCATAAGATCATCCTCCCTGATTTTTTATGCGGGAATCCTTTCCCGAAATCCCGCCGGACAGACCGGCGGTCATTGCTTTTTGTGCCGTGACAATATTTGCGCGCATACTATTATCACTCTCGTTAATATTATCGGTGGTAACCGATATATTCTTTAGGACTTTTTAATCACCATCATGCAGGATATTTTCCCAAAATCCCAGCAAGTCCCTGAGTTCGTATTTCAATAGATCGGAAAGCAGCATCATGTCATATGTTTTCATTGCATTCTCCATCATATCCAGTTTATCCCTGAACTCCATCAGGTCTATGGCGGGATAATACTCTTTGATCACACTTACACCCTCAGCCAGCGAACTCAAATCGTCAAAAAGGTTCGCCAGCCTGTCGGTGTCCGGTTCACCGCCGGCGTTTTGCTCATCGGTTATATCATCGATCCTTTTGATGATATTCTGCAGAAGCTCCTTTACAGTATCTCTCAGTTCCCTTATCTTCTCATCCATTGATGCCCGCTCCTTTATCACAGATTCCATGTGCCGGTTACATTATTATTAGACAGAAAAGGACTCCGGATGCCCAGAGTCCCTCCTGCAATTCAAGTCAATATTACCTCAGCAGCGACAATACGTTCTGAGGAGTCTGATTTGCCTGTGCCAGCATTGCCGTGCCGGCCTGGATCAGGATGCTGTACTTCGTGAAGTTGGACATCTCCTCAGCCATATCAGTGTCTCTGATTCGGGATTCTGCGGCCTGCAGGTTTTCTGCCGTCGTCTTCAGGTTCCTTACGGTCGATTCGAGCCTGTTCTGCAAAGCTCCGTATGTAGACCTTACCCGGTTGATTTTCGCAATGGCAGTTTCGATGGCGGTCACACTTGAGGTGCTCGACAGGTTCGTGATGCTGGTCGCTGAAGCAGCGCCGATCGTAAGGCCGGTCGTTCCGTCGTCAGAGATTACGATCTTGACTGTCGAAGTAAGAACAACAAATCCGTTGAACTTGGTATTTGTGAAGATGTTTTCGATCTCGTCGGCAAGAGAATCCATCTCCAGTTTAAGGTTAGACTTGTCATCGTTGTTGTACGTCCCGTTTGCCTTCTGTACCGCCAGTTCCTTCAGCCTGACCAGCATGTTGCTGACTTCGTCCAGCGCACCTTCAGCGGTCTGTATCAGCGAGATACCGTCCTGGGCGTTCCTTGCCGCCTGCTGAAGTCCCCTGATCTGTGCCCTCATCTTCTCGGAAATAGACAGACCTGCCGCGTCATCTGCAGCGCGGTTTATCCTCTTTCCGGATGAGAGTTTTTCCATGGATTTGCCTGCTGCCGTGTTGGTAACGAAGAGCTGGTTCCTGGTGTTGATCGCAGAAATGTTGTTGTTGATGATCATAAAATCATCATCCTCCTCCTTGAATTTATTACCGGGAATCCATTCCCGGCTGCTGCCGGATGTGCCGGCTCACCCGAGGTCTCCCTTTCATACGTCGGCGCGCGTTTACGACTTCAGAAAAGAAGCCCTCTGATAAATATAATATCGGCTATACCAGAGGAATGGTTTAGCATTTTCTCGATAAAAATTTCAGAGTCACCCCTGGTCTCCGTCCGCCTTTTTGAGCGCGGCAAACTGGCTGTTTTTCAGCAAATTGTCCAGGTCGGCCTTCACATTGGTTGATGCCGCCTTCCTGTTCTCCTCGGAGATCTGCAGGAATATTTCCTTCCGGTGTACCGAGACCTCCCTGGGAGCCTTGATGCCGATACGCACCTGGTCGCCCTGTATGTCAAGTACGGTTATTTCGATATTTTCATTTATGATTATGGACTGGTCCTTTTTCCTCGTCAGCACCAGCATCAGCCTTGTCCTCCTGTCTCCGGAGTTCATCCAGTATATAGTGTCGCACACCGTATCTGTCCGTGTCAAGGATAAGCTGCCTTCCCCTGCGGTTTGCGCAGTTGATGACCACCGGAGCCTGCAGGTTAACGGTCATTTTGCTGATATCTTCCGGCACGACCACTATGCAGAATACCGAAACGTCAGTCGGCGACTTGATTTCAAGTTCATCGAGAACTTCGTCGTCCAGTTTGATCTCATAGTCTTTCCTTATCACAAACGGATCGACTATAACGAATGCAGGCTTGGGCTCGTCGACGCCCTGCATCCATTTGAAGGGGGATCCTTCCTCATCGCTGTCTATCAACACGAACCTTTTCACATTCTCAAAACCCGGTATGCCATGTTTGAAGTGTATGACAGCATCGTCCCCGATCTCGAGTTCTCCGAAAAACCTGGTCTTTAGTATCATTTTGATTCCTCCATAATATTTCGTCAGACAAATTTATCAAATTTGCTCGGTACATACCTCATACTGATCGAAGGGTACTGTGCCATGCTGATCCGCACCTTTGACGGCGTGTACCTGATGCTGATGTCCGGCGGCGTATACTCGGCCTTTGCCCCGTTGGCCGCTCCCGCCATGTCCCCTTCGACATTTATCCTTACGCCGCCGGTAACGGTTATTACAGGTCTTGCCTTTGGTATGCAGTCCAGCACGAATTCATGTTCCGGGTAAGCGTCCCGTTCAACTATATCAGGCATGGGATCTGCGGGATTCTCGATAGCAGCCATGCTGTCCCCGTCCGCGGAAACCTTGGACGCGTATGTCAGAGCCTGCTGCATCGCATATTGGCCTTCCTGCCTGGTCAGATCGACGGGACCCATCAGTCCCATTGATTTGAAACATTCGTACTGATCGATGACGACCCGCGGCAATTCCGTATGCACATCGATTTTAGCCCGCTCGGCGCGAAACTCCAGCTTTGCTTTCCGGGTCCGTATGTCCAGGCGGGACGGTGAGGTCTCTATATTAAGTTTTGCAGGTATCCTGCTTATCTCCAGTCCCATATGGCCACCATCCGTGGTTATCCCCTCATCCGTGAATCATTCATATCACTTAAGGAAATCTATCAGCGAAGGCATGATTATCCTTGCCCCTCCTGCAAGAGAAGCCCTGTACACGTTTTCTTCGTTTTTCAGGTTCATTATCGTCTCGGTCATATCCACGTTTTCATTTTCGCTCATCAGCTTCGTAAAATTGGTGATATCATTCAGCATCCTGTTTGCGGTAAGTTCAAGCCTGTTCACCCTGGCACCGACATCAGCCCTGACCCTGAGCACTGTGTCGAGGTTGTCCGAGAAATTCTTAGCCATACTGCTGATTTTATCATAATCAGCAGTATCGAATGCCTCTATCAGATCGTTCATGTCCTGTATGAATTTGCTGGTACTGCCCGCTGCGGCATCAGTTCCGGCATTGAACAGATCGCCGCCAAGGACGTTGACATTGATGCTGTCTGCAAGCCCGATCTGATAATATATCTGTTCTGTATTGCTGACATCCAGGGCAAATGTCCCATCGTCATTAAGCAGTTTCTGGTCTGTCTTGAAACCGGTAAAAATATAGCGTCCGGCATATGCCGAATTGCCAAGGTTGATAAGCTGAGTCCTGAGTTCTATAAGTTCGTTCTTGGTTGCCTGCAGATCCTGGGGATTTTCGATGGAGTCGGTACCGACGATAAGCTCCCTGACCCTCTGGAATATGTCTCCTATGTCGCTCAGCGCAGATTCGGTTATTTCAAGCCACGACCTGGCATCTTTCAGGTTCCTCTGGTACTGCTGTATCTCCGCCACATCAGTGCGGAGCTTCAGCGCCCTTGCAGCAACGACCGGATCATCGGAAGGCACCTGTATTTTCTTTCCTGTTGCAAGCTGCGCCTGGAGCTTTTCCATCCTTGTCAGGTTGTTCCCGATGTAGTTGATCATATTATTGATAAGCATGTTGTTGGTTATCCGCATTACATAAACCTCCTGAGCAAATCACAGAATGAATCATGCCATACCTTGCAGATCCTGCTGCCGAAATTCCTGTTTATACGAACAATCTGTTGATCAGGGTATCGTATACCTCATTCATCGTCTGTATCATCTTTGCCGCCGCATTGTACGCGTGCTGGAACTTCACCAGGTTGGCCATCTCTTCGTCCATCGAAACGCCTGAATTGGAAAGCCTCCTGTTTATAATCTGGTTGACGACGGCCTTCTGGTTCATACTGTAATTCCTGGCCTGCTGCGAATCGATGCCCAGTGTGGCCACAAGGGACTTCATGAAGTCTTCCGGAGCCCCTTCTGAAAACATGTCCGTATTTCTCCTGAAACCGAGCAGTTTATTCAGCACTTCGATATTACCGGCTTCGTACTGTGTGTCCGAGGCGGCGATCAGGTTGTAGTCATTTAGTATATCTTCACTGATACAGAAATTCTTTGCCGTGATTTTTTCATATGCGGCATATATTAAAGCCGGATCCGACTCGCCGTTCAGGAATTCGTCCGACGACAGCACTTTCCCGTTTTCGTCGGTCATGGTAAAGAAGCGAATGCCTGTCAAATCTGAGTTATAGCCGTATCCAGAGGAATGGCCTGTGCCGAATTCACCCGGATCGAATTCCCTGTCGCCGTCCAGGTCGATATATCCTTCATTGAACGCACGGGCAAAGACCCGTACGAATTCGTTCAGTTTCTTTATGTAGTAAGGCACTCCTTTGTAGTTTGGCGAAACAAGCCCGTTGTCAGGATTGACGCTGCCTTCGTTGCCATCACGGACATCCAGGTATCCCCTCAGTTCTCCGCCCTTTATGTCGAGCTTGTTCCCGTCGGCCCACATTATTTCATATAGATTACCGATGTCCTCCCGGTTGACCATTTGATCCGAAGGCCTCTGCACCAGCGCCAGCTTGCTGACGCTGAAATGGTCTACCAGCGCCTTGCCGCTGACTGTGATGACAAAATGCTTGTCCTCTCTTCCGTCGGGCGTGTACCCTACGACAACTTCGTTAGCTTCGATGTTGATTATCCTCGAAAGCCTGTCCACCAGGACGGTGCGCTGGTCCCTCATGTCATTTGCCGTATTGCCGCTAAGTTCCGTTATATATATCTGCCTGTTCAGCTGCTGTATCTGTACAGCAAGCGAGTTGATCTCTTCCACCTTGGTCTGTATCCTGTAGTTTATGTCATATTGCAGTTCCTCGAGTTTCGTTGCCAGGTTGTTGAAAAATTTGGCCAGCGTGACGCCGTTCTGCCTCACAAGCGACCTGACGGCAGCGCTGCTCGGATCCTTCGACAGTTCCTGCAGCGAATCGAAGAAACTGCTCATAATCGCAGTGAACCCGCTGTCGGAAGGTTCGTTGAACAGGACCTCCAGGTTCTTGAGTATCTCATCTTTTACGCTCCATTCGCCGTATGACGGGTTCTCGCCCCAATACTTGAAATCCAGGTACTCGTCACGGATCCTTTCCACTCCTATAACTTCCGCTCCAGTCCCCAGCATGCCTGTCCCGTCGAGAAGGGCCATGGGCCTGGAAGCCACCTGGATTGCCTGCTGCCTCGAATAGCCCGGTGTGTTTATATTGTTCAGGTTATGATTTACGATATCCAGGTTCCGCTGGGCGGCGAAAAGCCCGCGGACCGCCACATTAAGTCCGAAAAATGATCCACTCATCTATTATCACCTGCCTGTCAGACCCATTCTGTTCACTACGGTCTCCATCATCGAATCTATTATGTTCAGCACTCTCGATGCTGCATCATATGCAAATTTGAATTTCAGCATGTTCGTCATTTCTTCATCCATCGAAACCCCCGCTATCGCTGTCCGCTGCATATCGATGGCCTGCACCAGGTTCTGCTGGCTTCCGGTGATGTTCACCGCTTCTGATGCTTTGTTTCCAACGGTGAGTATAATGTACTGGTAATAATCATCGATGCTGACAAGCCCCGTTTTGCTCATTATCAGGGCTTTGTTCCTCAGGTTCGCGATTTCCAGCGCTATGGTGTTGTCCCCAGCCATGCCCGTTTTCGACGCCGCTATTACGGACAGGTCGGAAAGATTGGGGTTAAGCGTGATATTGCCCATCTGCAGCGGTTTAGCCGGGTTGATGGCCACAAAGATGTCTTCGCCGTATTCGGGCGGGTCCTTTATGTTCATGCCGCTTTTGTGCAGGTTGTTGATTTCATTCAGCATCACGCTGATGAGCGTATTGAGCTTGTTTTTGACGTCTGAAACTATATTCATCGTGTCTTCGGAAGTCACGCCGCCGGATACAGGTATTTCACCCCTGGATTCCATAAGGCCTTTCAGTATGCCGCTCTTGACCGGCACTTCTATGTCCGTGCCCGCCAGTTTGGCCACGTAAAAGATATCGCCGGGATTGCGTTCCTCCGCGTAAAGATCCGTACTGATACCCCTCTGGACCAGGAAATACCCTCCCAGCGTGATATCTACCTGGCCATCCTGCATTTCGATAACATTCACATCGGCCAGCCGTGTAAGCCTGTCTATAAGCTGGTTGCGCTGGTCCCTGTAATCGGCGGCCGTATCGCCCGAAACTTCGTTCTTCAATATTGTAACATTGAGTTCGGCGATTTCCCTCGTGATCTCGTTTATCTCGCCGATCCTGACGGCGATCTCGTTGTTCAGGTCATTCTGCAGCCTGTCCAGCTGTTCGCCCAGGTGGTTTACATACTGGACCAGCGCCTCGCTCCTCTGCCTGACCAGTGCACGAACCGTCAGGCTGTCGGGTTCCTTGGCCAGTTCCTGCCATGCGTCCCAGAACTGGTTAAGTATGTTTTGCAGGCCGGATTCCATCGGCTCGCCCAATATAGCCTGCAGATCGATGAATGTCTTCTGGCGTGTCTCCCAGTAACCAAGGGCGGAGTTCTCCTTCCTGTACATATTGTCGAGGAAGGTGTTCCTGATCTGCCTGATTTCCTGGATATCCGCGCCAAGCCCGACCTGCATGAGCCCGCCGCGCGTCAGCACGGTATTGACAGGCCCGTTCTTGATCATGGCCTGTTGCCTGACATATCCGGGCGTATTGACGTTAGCGATATTATGACCTGTCACATACAGCCCGCGCTCATTGACCGTAAGGCCCGACCGGGCTATTTCGTAACTGGCGAAGCTCACTCCTGTATGCCCTCCTGTAACCTCAGAATTTTACATCGAAAAAGTTCCTTTTTCCCGGATCGTTTGACTGGCCGGATTTGCCGTATATGTCCCCCGGAGATCCGACATTTGAAAGGACATTGACCGAAAAATTTATATAATCGAGAGAATTCTTTATCAGCCTGGCATTCAGGTCATTCGAATTTTTCAGATCACTGAAGATACCGGTCAGCTTTTTCTGGCATTCGGCCAGTTCTTTTGACTGGTCCTTCGGAAGCACTTTTTCGAGTTCCGTGACAGTGATGCTGTCAGCGTCCATCCCGATCTTTTCCGAAAGCTTTTCGACGATTTTCTCGCGGTTCCCCTCCAGCTTGGCAAGCCGGAGGATCATCGACTGTTCGACCTTTGTGATGTTCTCAAGTTCGGTGACCTTTCCCTGGACGATCACATCAGTTTTCTCATGCGACAGTTTAAGCAAGGCTTCATATATTTCTGCTTCCTTATCAAGTATCTCTATCAGCGTTTTCACCATATCGGTATCCAAAGTACCACCACCTGACCATGCCGTTTCCGGAAAAAAGAAAGGAGCTTTTAACTCCCCCGGATCGTCATGCTTTCCTGTCAAAAACACTCCTTATTACCTTGTCGGCTATGTCACGCCCTTTTACATCGTACTGGCCTGTCTCGATCCTCCCGGCGATATCGTCGACCTTGTCCTGCCGGATATCAGGCACTTCCCTCAATGCCCTGAATACCGCCTGGAAATCCTTGGCCTCACTGGAGATCGACAGGACATCCTTTCTGGATGCGACACTTCCGGTACTTCCGACTCTGTTTACTTTCTTTTGTGAACCATATATACCGGTTATCTTTGGCACATCTCCTGGTATCCTCATTTTAACCACTCATCCTTAATTATCTGATTTCTTTTCGATTCAAATAGTATATCGGAACAATGTATCCGTTTATTAACTGGCAAATTCTTTTTATAGCGAAATTATTTATCCCTTTCATATTCCTTGTTCAGATATCTCAGCCCCAGCGACCTTCTGTCCGCGGTGCCCCTGCTGTCCAGGTCCAGCTTCATCTGGTCTGCAGCCGATTTGAATCCCGATGCCAGGATCCTTTCACATTCCGGGCAGTACCTGCCTGTCTTAATGGCTTTCCCGCAGTTTTCACATTCCAGCAGCAAATTGCCGTCATCATTTGCTATTTCCAGCCTTCCTTCTCTCAGGAACCTTTTTATCATTTCTACGCTGACTTCCAGTTCGGTTGAGACCTGGGTCAGGCTGGCGCCGGGATTCTCATAAAGGTATTTCTTTATCTTCTGGAAATCCTCTTCTTCCTTTTCCCTGCACGCCGGACAGATAGGCGCTCCTCCTATGTAATTGAAAATTTTACCGCATTTTCTGCAATTCCTGACATCTGGCATAAAAACCCCTCCCTCATCTACTTTCTTCCTGTGGCAACTACTACGGCGAACACCTTCACGGCACCCGCCTGCTTCAGCACCCTGCTGCACTCTTCCAGTGTAGAGCCTGTGGTCAGTATGTCGTCGACCAGCAGGATCGACTTACCCTTTACTTTTTTAGGTGATTTTACAGAAAAAGCACCTTTGACGTTCTGGTTCCTCTTCTGCCTGTCCAGGAGGCTCTGTGCCTCTGTATACCGTTCTCTTTTCAACACTTTTGAGCATTCCGGCAGTCTTATTATCCTGCTCAGGGCTTTCGAAATCAGGTACGCCTGGTTGTATCCCCTGATAAACTCCTTGTGCTTGTGCAGCGGTACGCTCATGACCATATCGTACTGGCTGATATTCGTCAGCTTTTTCAGCTTGTCGGCGATCAGCCTCGCATAAGTCATGTAGTACCCGGGCTTGTTATAAAATTTGAACCGGATCAGCGATTCTTTCACCATACCGGTGTAATCGAATACGCTCAATGCTCCGTCGCAGTGACCTGCTTCATCTTCCTGGCTCGTCCTGATAATTGCGCTTCCTGAGAATGGCAGCTTGCCGTAGCATGAACCGCATATATGGATAATTGCGTTGTAATCCAGCAATTGCTGGCAGAAGATGCATCTGGGAGGATATATCAGGTTTACTATGCTTTCAAACATCTTCAATTGCCGTCAGCCCGCTTTCGTCATATTATATCGGCATATTCCGAAAAAGTTTTTAGCTTGTCGGCAAGACCGGAATAACGCAAGGTCTCTCTTTTGTTTCCTACCATTCCGAGAAGGACGTCTTCTTCGCCTACCAGGACGACCATCTCTTTCGCCCTTGTCACGGCTGTGTAGAGCAGATTCCTTGTCATTAGTACTTCCGGCCCGGGAATGATCGGCATGACGACAACAGGAAATTCCGAGCCCTGGCTTTTGTGTACGGTAACGGCAAATGAAGGCTCCAGTTCATCGAGGATGCTGTAATCATAAACAACGAGCCTGTTATCATCGAAAAGGACGACTACCTTCATTTCTTCGTCATCTATCTCGGCGACCGTCCCCATATCGCCGTTGAAAACACCGGTCCCGTCGATCCCGGCATTGCCCGGTTTCTCCCAGCGGAGGCTGTAGTTGTTTTTTATCTGCATCACCCTGTCGCCTTCCCTGAGAGTGTACACCCTGGATACTTTCTCCGCCTTTTTACCGTCCTGCGGATTCAGGACCTTCTGCAGTTCGATATTCAGGTTGACCACGCCTGCCGGCCCTTTTTTGGTCGGAGAAAGCACCTGGATATCCTTCATCGGATCAAGGCCGTAAGTATCAGGCAGCCTTCTGACACAAAGGTCTATGACAGTACGCAGTATATTTTCCTGTCCGCTTCTTGACAGGAAGAAAAAATCCTTGTCCTTCGCGTTGAGGATCGGGGCTTCGCCCCTGTTTATCCTGTGCGCATTTACTATGATCAGGCTTTCTTCCGCCTGCCTGAATATCTCGGTAAGCCGAACGGTCTTTATGCCGCTGCAGCTTATGATATCATGGAGCACGCTGCCCGGTCCCACGGACGGGAGTTGGTCTGCATCTCCCACAAGGACAAGCCTCGCTCCCGGCGATATCGCTTTCAGAAGGTGATGCATCAGAATTATGTCCACCATGGACATCTCATCTATGATCACCGTATCCGCCTCCAGCGGATTCGCTTCATTCCTCTGGAATACCAGTTCGCTTTCATCATCGGCATAACCTATTTCAAGAAGCCTGTGAATCGTCTTTGCTTCATAGCCGGTCGCTTCGGTCATCCTCTTCGCCGCTCTTCCGGTAGGTGCCGCAAGGGCAGCCCTGTATCCGTACTCTGACAGCAGCCGCAGTATACATTTGATAATAGTCGTCTTTCCGGTTCCGGGACCGCCGGTTATGACCATCACGCCGTTACGCATCGCCTCGCGCACCGCTTCCCTTTGCTTCCGGTCAAGCTGTATTCCTTCCCTCTCTTCAAAGTCCCTTATCTTTTCGTCCAGGTCCTCAAAGTCCCTGGCATGGCTTGTCCGTGACAAACTCAGAAGCCGTTTGCATACGCCGGTTTCCGCGGTGTAGAATGCTGACAGGTAAACATTGCTGCCATCCTCGGTCTTTTCAGTACATACGGCCTTGTCAAACACGAGGGATACCAGTGCGTCCTCGATATCGACTTCAGGAATCCCCAGCAATTGGGATGTGTACATTTTCACCATGTTTTCGGGCAGGTATGTATGTCCGTTGGAGGCCGCGCGGCTCAATATGTACCTGATCCCGCTCCTGATCCGGAAGAGGGAGGCAGGGTCGACTCCGAGCCTCATCGCTATCCTGTCGGCTGTTTTGAATCCTATCCCGAAAACATCCTCGCAAAGCCTGTACGGGTTCTCCCTGATCATCTCAACGGACTTGTTCCCATACGCTTTGAATATCCTGATGCAGACCGAAGGACTCACCCCGTATTCCTGCAGGAACATCACCACGTCCTGCAATCCCCTGTGTTCGTTCAGAGCCTGTCCGATGTCCATTGCCTTGGCAAGGCTTATGCCTTTTATTTCGGATAAACGCTCAGGTTCATTGCTGATAACATCCAGGGCGGACGTGCCGAACCGTTCCACTATTTTTCTGGCGGTAACAGGCCCTACTCCCTTTATTACGCCGGACGCCAGGTATTTCTCTATCGATTCGGCAGTGTGGGGCAGCACCTTTTCATACATCTCCACCTTGAACTGGTCGCCGTAGTCGGGATGCTTCACCCATCTGCCGTTTGCCTTTATGGTCTCACCTTCGTTTACAAACGGCATATATCCTACGGCCGTGATGATCTTCCCGCCGGAAGCTATCTCACATACCGTATAGCCGTTTGCTTCGTTCTTGTATATGATCTCTTCGATAACGCCTTCAACCAATGCCGGATCCATTTTATCCACGCTTCGAAACCTGTGCACGTATGGGTTTCCAATTTTTTAGTTATTACTTATAGTATATTACACTTTCACCGGGGTGAAAAGAGCGCAGGGGCCCGGCAGAAACACAAAGGCAGCGCATCAGTGGCAGCCTGATGCAAATTCTGCCAGGACTTTGTCCATCTCGTCGATCCTGCGGATTTCGATGCACGGATATGCCTTCTGCAGCTTTTCCAGCAGCCTGTATGTATTGTCGGAAGAACCCGCATCCGCGATGATGAGTTTCGCATCGGACAGAAGCCTGGCTGCCAGTTCTTTTTTTACTGCATTCCGTACTATATACTCGATGTGCTCTTCTGAGTCACGGACAAGCAGTATGACCCTTACCCTGGGGCGGCGCCCTCTTACCCTGCAGTGTATCGATTCGGCAATACCGGAAATAAGCATCAGAAGTCCATATATTGCCAAAATGTAGGTCAGGCATAATATAGCCTCGTACAGCATCAAACCGCCTCCATATAATTCCAGGTTATATAATATGCACCATATATCGAAATGTTACCTGGACTCTGGTTAATCGTATGGCATTATGTTAAATAATATGTCACATTGTGGTATAATAACATCACATACAGTACGTAGATCGGGAGGATATTGTGTGCGTAGGCTGGAACTCTCTCAACTGAAGCCCGGTATGCGGCTGGCAAAAGACGTGATCCTTCCGGACGGCAGGCTTCTGCTGCTGGCCGGCTTTATTGTCAAACCGCTGTATCTCAGGAAACTTGAGGCATTTAACGTTGACTATGTTTATGTAGAAGATGGCGAATACGAACCCTTTGAGGAGTTCGAGGAAGAAAAACTTTACAACCATGCTGCAGCCACAATAAAGAACATCTTTACACTGGCAAGAAGGGACAGGGATGTCGATATCATTTCCGTCATGGATACGGTAAACGACATACTTAACAAGGTGATGCAAAACGAGACCGTGATGCTGCAGCTTACAGGGATAAGGGACATCGATAACTATACGTTCCTGCATTCGGTAGATGTATGTATATACTCGATCATAATCGGCAAAAAACTCGGATACGGAAGAGAGCCGCTGATGACGCTCGGTATGGGAGCGATCCTGCATGACATCGGCAAATGCAAAGTCCCGATCGAGATCCTCCAGAAGCCTGACAGGCTGACCGACGATGAATTCCATACAATGAAGCTTCATACCGTATATGGCTATGAAATAATAAAGAACTCCTACCAGCTCAGTACAAAGACCGCAAATATCGCTTTCCAGCATCATGAGAAATGGGACGGCAGCGGGTATCCGATGGGCATATCGGACAATGAGATCGATCCATTGTCCAGGATCGTCGCACTGGCTGACGTATATGATGCCCTCACATCCGACAGGGTCTACAAGAAGAGGGAGTTGCCGCATGTGGCGGCTGAATACATAAAGAACAATGCCGGCGTTCTTTTCGATCCTTACATTGTCGACCTGTTTGTCAACAGTATAGCGGTATACACGGAAGGCACTCTCGTGCTCCTCAGCACAGGCGAAGTCGGAAGCGTCGTGTCCTCGGGAAGTGTCGGAGGAGCAAGACAAAAGATCAGCGTCTTCTCGAACAAATCCGGTCCGCCGGTACTGCAGCCGTATATCGTTGATCTGAACGAGCGCACCGACGTGGAGATCGTCGAGGTATTCATGTGATCCGGTACATCCGTGTGATCCGCTGATCTGTGTTATTTCATTATTATCCGGTTATATCGATGCGGTTTATATGTATTGGGCATCGCTCCTGAGTATTTCCGCCTTGTCCGTCCTTTCCCACGGCAGGTCTATATCGGTGCGTCCGAAATGTCCGTAAGCAGCTGTCTGCCTGTAGATGGGCCTCCTGAGCCCCAGGTCCCTTATGATGGCGGCAGGCCTCAGATCGAAGTGTTTCCGTACAAGTTCGATGATTTTCCCCTCAGGTATTTTCCCGGTGCCGAAGGTATCGACGGATACCGATACAGGATTCGCAACTCCTATCGCATAAGCCAGCTGGATCTCCAGCTTGCTTGCCAAACCTGCGGCTACAAGGTTTTTAGCCACATAGCGGGCGGCATACGCAGCGGAACGGTCGACCTTAGTCGGGTCTTTCCCTGAGAAAGCTCCTCCGCCGTGTCTTGCATATCCTCCGTATGTATCAACGATGATTTTCCTTCCGGTCAGCCCGGAATCACCCTGGGGGCCTCCTGTGACAAACCTGCCCGTCGGGTTTATCAGGAATTTCGTATTATTGTCGATCAGTCCGGACGGGATCACCCTCCTGATGACATGCTCTATAACATCCTGTTCGACCTTCTCATGGGAAACCCCTTCTTCATGCTGTGTGGAAATAACCACGGTATCGATCCTTACAGGCTTGTCCCCGTCATACTCCACAGTCACCTGGGATTTGCCGTCGGGCCTCAGGTAGGCGATCGTACCGTTCTTGCGGACCTCGGCAAGCTTCCTCGTAAGTCTGTGCGCCAATGAAACAGGCATAGGCATCAGTTCCGGAGTCTCATTGCACGCAAAACCGAACATCATCCCCTGGTCGCCGGCTCCAATTGCCTCGATCTGCGAGTCATTCATCTGGCCGTTCTTTGCTTCCAGCGCCTTGTCCACTCCCATGGCGATGTCAGGGGACTGTTCGTCGATGGAAACCAGTACTGCACAGCTGTTACCGTCAAATCCCAGCTTTGAATCGTTGTATCCTATATCAAGTATCGTTTGCCTGACAACTTTCGGTATATCGACACTGTACTTCGAAGTTATCTCTCCTATAACGAGGACCATTCCGGTAGTTACTGCCGTCTCGCATGCGACCCTGGCGTAAGGATCCTTCTCATAATAGGCGTCTAGAACAGCATCGGATATCTGGTCGCAGATCTTGTCCGGATGTCCTTCGGTTACGGATTCTGAAGTAAAGTATTTTCTAGGCATCTGCACCTCTCCTTTCACCAACAGAAAAAATATGCGAAATACCATGTACCTGGTATCAGGTACCTGCAAAGATCGCCTCGAATTCGTACCCTTCCAGTTTCTCTTTTTCCAGCAGCGCTTCCGCTACCTTGTGGAGCACGTTTATATGTTCGCTGAGTATGGATTTCGTCTTTTCATAGGCACTATCGATTATACGCTTGATCTCCTTGTCGATGATGGCTGCCATTTCCTCGCTGTAATTCTTGGTATGGCCGAAGTCGCGTCCGATGAATACCTCGTCGTTCTCGTCGAAGACCATGTTGCCCAGGGTTTCGCTCATACCGAACTTCATTATCATGCTCCTGGCTATGCTGTTGGCCTGCTTGAGGTCATTGGCCGCCCCGGTGCTTATCTCGCCGAGCACGAGATCTTCCGCCGCACGCCCGCCCATTGCGATGATGATCTCTTCCATGAGCTGGGACCTGGTATGATAGGACAGGTCTTCATCGGGCTTATGCGCTGTATAGCCTCCTGCGCGCCCCGATGGTATTATCGACACCCTGTCTACCTTGTTGGTGGAGGAAGCGACCTTTACAGCTATGGCATGACCCGCTTCATGATAAGCCGTAAGTCTCTTCTCCTTTTCGCTCATGACCTTGCTCTTCTTCTCGGGACCGACGACAACCTTGAACGTAGCTTCCTTTATCTCTTCCATTTCAATGCGTCTCTTGTTCTTGCGTGCCGCAAGCAGCGCCGCTTCATTGAGCAGGTTCTCGAGATCCGCGCCCGTGAACCCAGGAGTGCTCTTCGCAAGCTCATCGAGCTTCACATCCGATCCAAGCGGCTTGCCCCTGGCATGTACTTTCAGTATGGCTTCACGCCCTTTTATATCAGGCAGGCCTACATATATCCTCCTGTCGAACCTTCCCGGCCTGAGCAGTGCAGGGTCCAGTATGTCGGGCCTGTTGGTGGCTGCCAGGATGATGACGCCTTCATTTACACCAAAACCGTCCATTTCGACAAGCAACTGGTTCAGCGTCTGTTCACGCTCATCATGGCCTCCGCCCAGTCCGGCTCCCCTGTGTCTGCCCACTGCATCTATCTCATCTATGAACACTATGCACGGAGCATTCTTTTTGGCCTGGTCGAAAAGATCACGGACCCTTGATGCGCCGACGCCTACGAACATCTCTACAAAGTCCGATCCGCTTATGCTGAAGAACGGAACTCCCGCTTCGCCGGAAACGGCTTTTGCCAGCAGAGTCTTACCTGTACCGGGCGGTCCTACCAGCAATACGCCCTTGGGGATCCTTGCGCCCAGTTCTATGAATTTCTTCGGGGACTTGAGGAATTCAACGATCTCCTTCAGTTCTTCCTTTTCCTCGTCGGCTCCGGCCACATCATCGAATGTGACCTTCCTCTTTTCATCGGTATTGAGCCTGGCGCGGCTTTTCCCGAAGGACATGACCCTGTTGCCGCCTCCGGCCTGCGACTGCTGCAGGAAGAATACCCAGAATATCACGAAAATGACTATCAGGCCAAGTGTGGGAAGGATCGATACCCACCAGGGCGCCGTCGGCGGCTTTTGTACCCTGAAATCCTTGACCTGTCCGTTCTTCCATGCCTCAGTCACCATATCGGTGAATGAGTCCACTGATGATATATAGACCACATACTCCTTGGTTTTTGATCCCTTGTTCGGGGTGATCAGTTCTACAGTAGCCTCGTCACCCTTGAGGACTATGCTCTGCACATTGCTGTTCTCGATCTGCGCAAGCAACTGTGTATAGCTGAGTTGTACCGGATTCCCGGAGTTTGTATATATCATCAGGAGAAACAGTACAAGTACGAATATAACTATATAAAAGCTTAAACCTTTAAAATACTTCAAAAATCTCCCTCCTGGACCAACGATGGCCGAGTCTTCTTTACAGATTATATTATATTAACATAAACTATATATAAACACAATTAACGCTGGGGTCCTAACACATATATACCGCCGGCGTTACATTTTTGTCTGTATTCAGTGCTTTTTTTCATAAACATCCTGCCTGAGCGTGCAAACATCCGGCAGATTCCGGTATTTGCCCGCATAGTCCAGGCCGTAACCTACTATGAATTTATCAGGTACTTCTATACCGTTGTACTCGACCTCGATCTCCACCTTCCTCCTGGACGGCTTGTCGAATGCGGTGCAGATCTTCACGCTTTTCGGGCTCCTCGTATTGAAGAGATCCTTCAGATGCCTGAGCGTCAGGCCTGTATCGACAAGATCCTCGACGATCAGCACATGTTTTCCGGCGATGTCGAAATCGATATCTTTTATTATCCGCACGACGCCTGAGGATTTCGTCGACGCCCCGTAGCTTGAAACCGCTATGAAGTCCATGTCGACAGGTATCGTGATTTCCCTCATCAGATCGGCCAGGAAAATAAACCCGCCCTTCAGGACTCCGACAAGGACGAGCTCTTCCCCCTCATAGTCTTCGGATATGCGTTTGCCCAGCCGCTTTACCATTTCCCTTATCTTCTCCCGCGGCACAAGAACCTCTTCAATATCCTTCATCATAGTCATGACCCCTCCGATTGAATGCGATTTTCAGCACCTTTTTAGTATTTTCAGTTACCTTGAATTTATCACTTATTTTATATCCTATGACCCATACTATCTCGTTCCCGCGGCATATGAGAGGTATACGGCTACGCGCCTCGCGCGGGATCTTGCTGTCGATGAAAAATTCCTTCAGTTTTTTTGTGCCGCCCGAACCAAAAGGTCTGAAAATATCGCCGGCCCGACGGTTTCTTATATGTATTCCCTTTTTAAGCAGGTCATAATCAAAATATTGCACGTATGGATTATACCCCAGTGATTTATATTTATCAATACTGAGCGCCGGGTGGACCGATGCCGACAGCTCTGCGCCGGCCTCCGGCACTTCCGTCGTCCCGGGGATCGACACCTCCCTCGAAAATTCGCCGGGGTGCCGTTCCTTACCTGCTGCGCTTTCTCCGCAGGACACCTTCAGGATACCGTATGAAACGGATGCCCGTATACCCCGCGGTAATTCTGCCTTCATACCGGTGGCGCCTTTCATGACCAGCTCGGTCAAAGCCTGATAATGTACGCCTCCTACCCCTTTTGCATTCCCTGACGCATGGATGACGGCGAGCCTGAGGACACGCATCAGTATCGCCGTATCGAGTTCCCGAAGTCTGCCGATATCCATACTGACCTGTCCGTCTCCTTTTTCGCGCAGAACCCGCTCATATGCTTCAGCTGCGCACCTTTCCATGAAACACCGGTCAGCGGCGGCATTCTCAGCCAGCCTGCAAAGGCTGTTGACGATATTGGCGCCGAAGTTTTCATTTATATATGGAAACAGGCCGAGCCTGACCTTGTTTCGCGTATATTCGCCGGTCAGATTCGTGCTGTCTGTCCTGGGGGAAAGTCCGGCCTCCCTGCAGTATCGTTCGATCTCATCCCTGTCAGTTGAAAGCAGCGGCCTTATTATATTCCCCCTGATATATTCCATACCGCAAAGGCCTCTGGTCCCGGTCCCCCTTATTATATTCAGCATGACCGTTTCTGCCTGGTCGTTCCTGTTATGTGCCACTGCTATCTTGGATGCGCCCACGGTCCCGGCATAGCTGCCGAACTCGCGGTACCGGATCTCCCTGCCCGCTTCCTCAACTGAAATGCCCATTTTTGCCGCAGCCGCCGCTACATCTGTCCGCATGACATGCAGAGGTATCCCAAGTTCACTGCAAAGGCGCGCGGTATACTCCTCATCCGCATCCGCCTCTTCACCGCGCAGCATGTGGTTTATATGTACGGCATACAGTTTCATTCCGAGTTCGGGTCTTAGAGAACTGAGCACATGGATGAGACAGACGGAATCAGGCCCGCCTGAAATGCCTGCGATAACACCCTCTCCGTATTCGATCAGTCTATTGGCGAGAATTATATCCATGATCTTCTTTTGGAATTGTTGAACGAAATTACTGATAGGTTCCATCTTTTTCCAAATTCGCAAACTTCGTGTATTTATCGAACCATTTTAGATATACCGTACCGGTCGATCCGTTCCTGTGCTTGGCGATAATGACTTCTGCTATGTTCTTCTTTTCGCTGTCCGGATTGTAATAATCGTCCCTGTAAAGGAACATGACTATATCGGCATCCTGCTCTATGGCTCCGGATTCCCTGAGATCGCTGAGCATAGGCCGGTGGTCCGTCCTCGATTCAGGTCCCCTGCTCAGCTGCGACATGGTGACGACCGGCACGTTCAGTTCCTTAGCCAGTATTTTTAACGACCGTGATATTTCCGATACCTCCTGCTGCCTGTTCTCCGATTTTCCTCTTCCGCGCATGAGCTGCAGGTAGTCGATCACCACGAGCCCGAGCTTCTTTTCGAGCTTCAGCCTCCTGCACTTTGCCCTGATATCCATTACAGTAAGGCCTGGCGTATCATCTATATAAATGGGCGCCTCCGACAAAGGGCCGAGAGCCTTTGCTATCTTTTTCCAGTCTTCATCGTCCAGCTTGCCTGTCCTCATCTTGTGGCTGTCCACCATGACCTCGCTGCACAGCATCCTGTTGACCAACTGGTCCTTCGACATCTCAAGATTGAACAGCGCTACCGGCACATGTTTCTGGACCGCCGCGTATTGGGCGATATTCAGTGCCATGGCGGTCTTACCCATGCCCGGACGGGCTGCGATCAGTATCAGGTCCGAATTCTGCAGTCCGGCGGTTTTCATGTCAAGGTCGGTGAACCCTGTCGGCACTCCTGTTATGGGGCTTTTGCTGTTGTAAAGCTCTTCGAGCCTGTTGAATGTCTCCAGGAGCACGTCCTTGATATGGGTGAACCCCTGGGTGCTCCGTCTTTCAATTATGTCAAATATGGTCTTTTCAGCTTTGTCCAGCACGAATTCGGCTTCCTCGGCGCCTTCGTAGCTCATCCCTGCGATCTCCTGCGACGCTTTTATCAATTTGCGCAGCAGGGATTTTTCCTCGACGATTTTTGCATAATGCCTTGCATTTGCCGTGGTGGGCACGGCACTGGTGATGCTTGCAAGATAATCGATCCCGCCTACTTTCTCCAGCGTCCCCCTTTGCTGAAGCTGCTCGGCAACAGTGATTATGTCCACCGGTCCGGCTTTTTCCACTATATCTATTATGGCCTCGCATATTTCCCTATGGTCTTCCCTGTAAAAGTCCGAACTCCTGATGAGTTCCGTCACTGTCGGGATCACGTCGGAATCGAGCAGCATACAGCCGAGTACTGCCTGTTCCGCCTCAATATTATGAGGTGGCACCATTCCCAAGGCACTAAGATCCACTTTACGACCCCTCCGGTTATCTGTTGTCTGTGCTTTGCTATCTGTTTCCCGTACTGATCCTGGTTCCGCTTCTGACTCTCATTCCGGTTTCTGTTCAGATCCTTACTCCGACTCTATTCTGACCTTCAGCCTGCCGCTCACTTCAGGATACAGTTTCACGTCGAGTTCATACGCCCCTGTCGATTTTATCGCATCGGGCATTACTATCTTTTTCCTGTCTATATCCAGCCTGAAATCTTCTTTCAGTTTATCCGAAATGTCCTTGCTGGTTATCGATCCGAAGAGTTTGCCGTTTTCGCCCGTTTTTGCCCTGATGACTACTTCCACGTTCCGGAGCTCCTCCGCCAGTTTCCTTGCCTGTGCAAGTTCCCGGTCCTTCTTGCTCTTCTCGGCCTCTTTCCTGGTTTTCACTATATTCAGATTGCTTTCGTTGGCCTCAACGGCAAGACCCCTTGGAAATAAAAAATTCCTGGCATAACCGTCGCTGACATTAACCAGGTCGTCTTTCTTCCCCAGCCCTTTGACATCCTGCTTCAATATGACTTTCATATGAACCTCCGGTTTAAGTATTCGGTTTTGCCATCTCTTCTTTATAATTCATTATAGCATATTTTAATCTCTCTTTTGCATCTTTTATGTCAGTGCCGGGAAGCTGCGCCCCGGCCACCGACATATGGCCTCCGCCGCCAAGCTTCTCGAGTATCATCTGCACATTTATTTCGCCAAGGGATCTTCCGCTTATCCAGACCTCGCCGCCGACACTGCACAATACGAACGATGCGGCGATCCCTGACAGGTTCAGCAGTTCATCCGCCGCCTTGGCTGCTATAAGCTGAGGATTGTCGATATCTTCCCCGCAGACCGATATCGCTATATCTCCTTCTATCAGTTCGGCGCCGCTGACAACTGCGGAGATCTTCGAATAAGTTTCGATGTCATTCTGGAACAGCCTCTTGACCGCCACCGTATCGACTCCCTGGCGTCTCAGGTAGGATGCGGCTTCAAAGGTCCTTACGCCGGTTTTGAACGTGAAGTTCTTGGTATCGACGACAATACCGGCATAGAGGGCCTCGGCCTCGATCTGGTTCAGTTTCAGCTTTTCATCTATGTACTGGACCACCTCTGTGACAAGCTCGGATGTGGAAGACGCATATGGTTCCTGGTACGTCAGGACGGTGTCCTGTATGTAATCGGCGCCTCGCCTGTGATGGTCTATCACCACTGTCTGTTCGCTTTCGTCTATCAGTTCCGGCACTTCGGCAAAACTTCTGCGGTGATTGTCCACAACGATGAGGAGCGTCTTCCTGGTCACAAGATCTATTGCTTCGTTTCCGGTCAGGAACAGATCCGCATATTCCTCGTCTTTCCTTATCATCTCCGCAAGTTTCTCGATGGTGGGGTTTATTTTGTTCAGTACTATGTACGCATCTTTGCTTCTGCTCCTGACGACCCTGTAAAGGCCAAGGGAAGCTCCCAGCGAATCGATGTCGCCGTTTTCATGCCCCATGATCAGCACACGGTCGGCCTGGTCTATAAGTTCGCGCAATGCATACGCTATGACCCTCGCCTTTACCTTCGTCCTCTTCTCAAGTTCCCTGGACTTTCCGCCGAAGAAGCTGAAGTTCTCGCCGTTTTTCAGCACCACCTGGTCGCCCCCCCTGCCCAGCGCCAGGTCGATGGAGGCAGCAGCAAACCCAAGGTTTTCCGCCAGCGTCCCGCCGTTGAGACCGAAACCGAGGCTCAGTGTGACAGGCAGTTTATTGCCTATGTTTATCTCCTTGACGGAATCCAGTATTTCAAATTTCTTCTCTTCAAGGTCCTTCATATACTTCTGCTCAAAAATGAACAGGTATCTGTCCCTCTCGTACTTTTTTATGATCCCGTTGGTAAACGAGATCCATTTGACCACCCGTTTGTCTATTTCGGCCAGTATCTGCGGCTTGAGCGGATCTTCCATGCTCTGCATCAGGTCTTCGTAATTGTCTATGACGCATATGCCTGCGACGATCCTCTCGTCGGCATAAGTCTGCTTAAGATTGACAAGCTCGGTGTTATCGATGAAATAAAGGATCAGGATACAGCTCGTTATATCCTGCTGATCCCGTCTCGCTATGCTGATGAGCACATTATAATGGCGGCCGTTGATATTTATCTGCCTCGATATCGGCATATATTTCCGGTCTGAATTATCGACAGGCAGTTCGCTGCGGAGTTCTTTCACAACGGATTTGACCGCGCTCTCGAATATTTCCGTATGCTCGGAAATATCCCTGAAGGAGGAATTATACCAGATGATCGATCCGTCAGGTTCCGAAATTACCAGGGGCATGGGGAAGTTGAGCAGAGTATCTTTCGTAGCCGTGTCGATGTTGAGGTTCAGGTTTTCGATGAACTCGGATATTTCGGCTTTTCGCCTGTAGTTTGTCCTGATATTGTGCCATGCAAGGTAAACAAACAGTATGAAGCACGGTATTGCCACCATCCAGTCAAGCACTGCTATGACCACGGTCAACATCAGTATGATCCATATATGGATGCTTACCTGCGGTATCAGTGTGCTCAGGATTTTTTTGCTGTCCATATCCGCGAAAGGGTCTCCCCTATTTCTCCTTTCTTCTGCTGCTGCCCAGATGCTTTGAAAGCTCGGACAGGTCGCCGTAATACTTTTCTACATCATTGTTTTCCACAAGTCCAAGTCTGACCTTGCTGCGTATCTTCATTTCAACTGCATTGTAGCTGACGCCGAGCCGCTTGCCCAGCAGGTAGCTTATAAGGATGACGTTCGACAGCACATCGCCGACAGCCTCATGAAGCTCTTCCCGGGCGCCTTCTGCCAGCACCTTGAAAAGGTCCGCCACTTCTGTGAGCATTTCGCTTTTCAGGCATTCTATGATCTTAATGTTCCGTGTTATATCGATCTCTTTTTCAGGCAATGCCATATACTCAACTCCCAACCCGGTTTGCTAATATTTTACCATATTATGGTATTTCCTGCATCAGATTTTATCAACAGGTGAAACCGGGTAGGAGCCCAATATTTTTAAAAATGAAGTTTTTCTTTTCACCATTGTCAGGGCGTCCCTAAGGTCCTCGTCCTCCCTGTGTCCCAGGACGTCCACGAAAAATATGTATCTTCCGAGCCCGCTCCTGGCAGGTCTCGATTCGATCCGCGTCATGTTGATGTCCCAGAGGTTGAAAATCTGCAAAATCCGGTAAAGGCTCCCGGGTTTGTCTTCAGTCGAAAAAATGAGAGAAGTCTTGTCGTTCCCGGTCTTTTCCGCATCGCTTCCTCCAAGGACGATAAACCTCGTAAAATTGCTGTCATGGTCCTGGATGTCTTCCCTCAGGATCTCCAGTCCATACACCTCGGCCGCCGCCCTGGATCCTATTGCAGCCATGCCGCCTGTGCCCGCCGCCACTTCTTCAGCGGCTGCGGCCGTGCTGTGGGCGGCTTTCAAAACCGCACCCGGCAAATTTTCCGCCAAAAACCGCCTGCACTGACCAAGGGGCTGAGGATGCGAAATTACCGTCCTGATTTCTGAAATACCGGTCCCTTTTTTCACCAGCAGGTGCTCTCTTACGGGAATGACAACCTCAGCCCTGATCCACAGGCCGTTGTCCTGTGTCATCATATCCATGGTCGCATTGACCGCGCCCTCGATGGAGTTCTCTATCGGCACGATAGCTTCATCCAGCTGCCCGTCCAGCATTGCAGCAAATACATCCGGTATCGACGGGTATTCCCGGGATATGTATGGCACCTCTCCTGTGTACTTTACCATGGCCTCATGGGAAAATGTCCCCCTGGGGCCAAGATATCCGATTCTTTTCATGCGATGACATACTCCTTAAAAATCCGGCTGGTTTGGCGTATATAATAATACAACAAAAACTCCGTTTTTCCAACTGCATTATCAAAACGACCGGATCGCCAGGTTATGCATCCGGTCGTTTGTTATGCTTGCAAAAAACCCCTCCTGACCCATAATGGATCCGAAGGGGCCCTGATCCGCCATATATCAGTCGGCTGTGAACGGCAGCAGCGCGATGGTCCTTGCTCTCTTTATCGCGGTCGTCAGCTGGCGCTGATGTTTCGCGCAATTGCCGGAGATCCTTCTCGGAAGGATCTTGCCTCTTTCGGAAATGTATTTCCTCAATTTCGCGACATCTTTATAATCAATTTCGGTAACCTTGTCAACACAGAAAGCACAAACTTTCTTCCTGGATCTTCTCTTTATGTTGACTTTGCCTTCGCCTTTGTCGTAATCCTTGTTAGCGCTCTTGTTATCCTTTTTAGCTGTCATGCCAAACGCCTCCTTTCCACTACTGTTGCAGGGTTTACGGCCCTGCGCCGGTATCCGGCGGTAAGGTCACTTATCAGAACGGCAGGTCATCATCGTCTGTCGGGAAGAATCCGGCATCGCCATCCGACCCTTCCGCTGAAGCAGGTACGAATCCTGAAGCGCCTGTCGGGCCGTATGCGGATCCTCCTTCGGTTCTGCGGGAATCGGCAAAGTACACCTCATCAGCGACTATCTCAGTGACATAGTGCTTTTTGCCTTCGTTGTCGTCCCAGCTCCTGTTCTGCAGGCTTCCGACGACAACCACCCTCTGCCCTTTGGCAAAATATTTGCTGCAAAACTCCGCCGTACTGCGCCAGGCGACTATGTTAAAGAAGTCCGTCTGCTTCTCTTCGCCCGGTTTGGAAAACCTTCTGTCCACCGCAATTGCGAACGAGCATCTGGGTATGTTGCTCGAAGCAGTATATCTCAGTTCGGGATCCTTTGTAAGCCTGCCCATTAATATGACCTTATTCATACAACCACCCTATTTTTTCTTAATGATCATATATTTGAGTACTCCATCCGTGATCTTGAGTATCCTTTCAAGCTCACGCGGGAAATCGGAATTCGCGCTGAAATCGGCAAGCACGTAATATCCCTCGGTCTTGTCCGCGATTTCATAGGCTAGTTTTCTTTTTCCCCACTCATCTATGCCTTCCAGTTGTGCTGAGGTTTCGAGCAGATTCTTGAATTTCTCGACAAGAGCTTTTGTGTTTTCTTCATCAAGATCAGGATCAATGATGAATATGCACTCATATTTGTTCAGCATGTGACTTTCACCTCCTTCTGGACTAAACGGCCCTGCATCGGTGTGCAGAGCAAGGATTCTGAGTAATTGTATCACAATGGATAAGCATGTGCAAGCAAAATGTATATAAACTTAACCGGCCATGAAACCGGCCGGCAAAGCACATACATATAACCTGTCAACAACATGATTCTACATCATTTTGAAGATGATCGCAAGCAACAGCAGAACAGCGGCCGCCAGCATGATGTTTACAACAGAATCGACCGACATCCCCGACCTGAACAGCCTGCCGGGCGGCAGCCTTTTTTCACGTTTTTTCGTAAGGCCGTGCTCCTTTATGTATTCATTTATGATGTGCTCCGCTTCCCTGAGCAGAAAATCGTCCTTCGGTTCCGGCCTGCACTGCCCGTCTTTCTCCCCGCCGGCGTCAGCAGGTTCGTCCGGCCCTCCCCTGAGGATCAGTATGGCCTCTTCGATCAGATTCGAGGCAATGTTTTTTATGACTACTATTCTTCTTGAACCGCCAGCCACCATATCCATCCTCCAACCATATCCTGTATCGTCTGCCGGAAACAAGCCGTACGGCATATCCAACAGGTATAGTTTGCGAAAAAAACAAGGATTTATTCAATATTTTCCTGCGTATCCGTCCGCAGGGCAACATGCTGTCACAGCGGTTTTTTCCAGACCTTCGCCACAAGCACCGTCATGTCGTCGTACGGCTGGCCGTCACAGCGCCTGACAGCCTCATCCAGGATCGACTCGGCTACAAGCTGCGGATTCAGGCTCTCCAACTGCCGGATATGTTTCAGCAGGGACCTGTCTCCCGGTTCATCACCGGCCATTGCGTCTGTCACCCCATCCGTGACCATGATGATCATATCTCCTGCATCCATTATTTTGCGTGAAAGTTCCGCATCGACGCCTGGAAGTATGCCTGCCGGCAGTGACGCCGACCTGATCACTTCGACCCTTGAATCCCTTTTTATAAATGTGGGCGCCGCGCCTATCTTGATAAATTCCACTTCCCCGCTGGTCAGGTCTATCATGGCGATGTCCATGGTGCATGTGCTGTCTTCGTCAGATTTCAATACCAGTACCGAGTTTATCAGGCTTACTGCCATGTCTTTGTCAAACCCGGATTCAAGGAGACTCTCTAGCATATCCACCGCAGCCTTGCTCTGCGCCGCCGCACTGTGTCCTGTGCCCATACCGTCGCTTAGCGCCAGCGTGTATTTCCCGCTGATCCCTTCCATGAACGAAAAGCTGTCGCCCGAAACCCTGCTCCCATACTTTGGCATGCGTGCTACCCCTGTTGTTATCCTGAAGTTTTCCGCTTCCATGTATTTCAGGATACACTCTTCGCTGCCGTACGACGTACAGCCTTCGTCGCTGCGCACCATCCTTCTGCCCGTGGTTTCCGAGACGACCCTGTCTATTGCCGCCGTGCATTTCCTTGCGCCGCCGCATGAGGAATGGCGCACATTTATCTCGTATTTTCCCCATAGCCCTTTGTATGCTACCACCTCGACAACCCTTACGCCTTCCTTCTTCAATGCTGATGAAATGGCATCCTCCAGCGGGCTCATAAAGCTGATGTCGGTATTTATCTCTTCGGCAAGATTGCCTATCACGCGGGACATTCCTTCGAATTGCCTGCTGATCACGGACCTGCTCTCGCCGATCTTGCTCTTCCATACGACTCCTACTTTGAACAGCTCATACATGTTGTTGACCGCATTGACGAAATCGTTTATCCTGGGACACTTGTCTATAAAATCGGCGGGTATGTCGCTTTCCTCCACGCGTCCCCTGGCTTCGAGGCTTTCGACGATCCGGAACATTACCTGGTACGTGTCATAAAAGCTGCGTTCCCAGCAGTGCAGGCAAAGGCTGCAGTCACGGCATATCCTGTCCGCCACCCTGTCGAACAATACGTTTATATCATGTTTCCCTGCAGCAGCGCTGTTCCGGGCCATCTCTCCGAAACTCCTGGACAAAGCCATGAATGCATCTGCAAATTTCCTGAGCCTTTGGGCCGTCAGGTCTCTGATCCTGCGTGAATAACTCTTCATGTCCGCATGTTCTGCGGATTTTCTCGCAAAGGGAGCGGTGAAACGGTCCATAAGCCTGTCCGGCATGATGAAAAAAACAACGGAAGCAGCCAGTATATCCCTGAGATATAGCATTGATTCCGCAGGCCCGTTGAAATATATTGCAAGGATCATGTTGCCCAGTACAAAGCCAAGCGCCGATCCGGCTTTCCCAAGACTGCCAAGTATGCCTGCCAGCATCCCGCACAGTGCATATGCGCCTGCCGTAGACGGTGTGAACCCCTTAGAAGCGCTGACGATGAGACCTGCCGCTGCCCCTGTGGCGGCGCCGGCTCCCGCACTGCATTTGAAACTGTAGAAAAGTACAAGAAGCACGCACAGGATATTTTTCAGGGAGAAACCGAACAACTGGAGAGCCCCGAAACCGGAAACAGCCAATGCGGCAGTGATGCCTGCGCTGACTGCCTCCTCGCCGTCGAGCGCTGCTTTCCCGGCCATTCCCGAAATGACAGGTATGGAGAACCTGAATATAAAGTAGAATACAAAGGAGATAAATGAACAGAACAGGGATTTCAGGACATCGTACAACAGGAACCCCCAAATGCCCGATAGTATGAGCTGCGGCACAAGTATCGCGATGAATGCCGCAAAAGCGGCCCAAATATCCATTTTTGAATCGGTTTTCTTCAGCGGGATCGATAAGACAAAAAACAGCAGCATGCACGCAGCATTGATGTATACGAGTTCGAACGGGCCCAGGATAAAAGCTCCCAACATTACAGCCGCGGCTGTCATGAGCCTCGGGACTCCTGCTCCGCATGAAGCGGCAAAGAATACCGCTCCCAGTGGGACCGCAGCAGATATGCTGCTGCCTGTTATCAGGAATGCTGTAAGGAATAAAAGGATCCTGTTCCTCTGAAAATATAACCTGTTGATAAGCTTCGGCAGATAGCCGGGTTTGCTCATTTGTACAGCGGTGATCTTCATCTCTTGTCCCTCCCGTACCACAGATTATAACGGAGGGAGACAGGTTTTTATGTCATTTTGCGCTGTACCGCAATAAAAAGTTTATGACACGGTCCTTCAAAAAACCGGAAATTTTGCAGGACCGGGCAATAAACTCATTTTTTCTTCCTGTTGTCTTTCGGTCCGATGTTCATTCCGGGTGATTTGTCATTTTTGCCGTTCTTATCATTCCTATTATCGTTTTTACGCGTTTCGTTTTTTTCGTTTTCCTTTTTGCTGCTGTCCCTGATGTCCTGCTTTTTGTTGTCTGCTGCGTCTTTCCCGGCATCAGGCCGTTTTCCCCGGGGAGTATCTATGGTATTGCCGGTTTTTGCCATGTCTTTGTCTATCTGATCAAGTAACTCATTCCTGAGCCGTTCCCTTTCTTCTTTCAGTTTCTCTCCCTGCTTCTCCAGGGTTTTCCGGACATCGTCCCAACTGAGCAGGTCCGGTTTTGCATCCTTTATCCCTTTATTGCTGTTTTTGCTGTCCAGTTTGCCGTTGCCTTCACCCGGCTGTTTTATATCGTTCTGCCGCGGGTTGCCTATGCCCGGCAGGCCGCTGAAGCCATGATTGCCTCCCCCGCTCTGTACTCCGGCATTCTTGTCCTTCCTGCTGTCATCGATGTCTTTTTTGCCGGTGACCTTGCCTGCACCTGCACCGGGTTTGATGCCCCCGCCGCCTTTGTCTTCCTTCGGGCCGCTGTTCTGGCCGCCGGTATTGCTGCCGCCGGGCCATGGCCAAATGGTACCGGCATTGCTGCCATTAGTGCTGATGCCAATACCGGTGCCGGTAGCGGCACTGCTGTTCTTATTATCTTTATTGTCTTTGATTACTTTATTGTCTTTATTGCTGTTGCTTCCGCCAGCAGCGGCATTGGCTCCGGGTTTTCCTTCTTTCGCCTTGTCTTCCTTCTTTTCTTTGTCTTCTTTCTTCCCAGCGGATCCCTTCGCAAGCTGTTCTTTCTTTTCCCTGACCATTTCCAGCAGGTCTTTTACCGCAGTATTCTTCATTTTCTCAAAATCCGCCAGGGGGAAATAACCGGACACTTCTTCGATCAGTGCCAGCTTGCCCGGTGTTACACCGAGCTTGTGGGCGGCTTCCCTCTGCTTTACGCTGGTCTCTCCCACGAGTATCTTCGATTCGACATTGTCCTTGTTGAGTTCCCTGGCCGCCATATCTTCCACGATCTTCTTAAGCTCGTCAGCTTTTTTTGCATTGCTGCTCGAGACGGTAAGTATCACCGCATTCTGCAGTTTGCCGCTGCCGCCGGAAGGTTTCTCCTTCTGTTTCCCGGTATCTCCTTCTGTCTTTGCGGACGGTTTTGCGGTACCTTTCGGATCACTTTTGCCGCTCCCGGCATTTCCCCCGCTTCCCTCGGCCGCGCTGCCGCTGTATCCTGCATCACTCCCGCTGTCGGCAGTTTCCGCTCCATTTTCCGGCGTCTGCCCGCCGCCAGGCGTCAGGGTATGATCGGAGGTATCCTGTGGCGCGGAAGTTCCGTCCTGTACATCAGCCGCATCCTGCCGGCCTGTGCCGCCGGCTTCACTTTTACAGCGGCTGCCCGTGTTCTCTTTGAGATATCCCTGTTCGACAGCGCTGCTTAGCAGCAGCGTCACTCCTTCGTCCAGTCTCCTGTGCATCAGGTTCTTGTTCTCGATGAGCTTGCTGCCGTCATCGTTAAGCGCTTCAACCCTGATTATCCTGTCGTATATGTTGGCTGTTAGCCCAATACTGGGGTTTATGTCGAAATCCACATAGCTGTAGGGCATACTATAGCTGAAAATGCCGATTCCCAATGCGAGCATGAAGGACGCTGCGATGGAGGCGATCCTGTACACGGGCTTTCTGGCCGCTGAAGGCAAGGAAGGCATGCCGGTATCTGTTTCAGCGCCGGCAGCAATACCGGGCTGCGCCTTTATTTTCCTGAACTGCCCGTCCTGTGTGAGTATTACCGCATACTTGCCCGTTATCTCCATAACGATGCCTTTCATCTGCATCCCTCCTTCCTACAGCTTTATGTAATCCTTGATATATTGATAATCCCCTATTGCAATAACAACTATGGCTATAATATACTTTCGGAACCTTTCGATGAATTTTCGGGGTAATCCCGATGCTTTCTCCAGTTCCATGACAGGAAGGTATTTCTTCGTCATCACCGATTCCAGCATGTCGGGCCGTGACAATATGATCCCTGCGAGCCCGGCACACTGCTCTCTCGTTCTCCTGTGCCTGGGCGAAACTTTTGCCAGGTCCCGGTAAGTGATATTCCATTGGCTGAGTTCCTTCGCGAGTTCCTGTATCTCCGCCTTCCTCAGTTCGGCAATGTCCCGGTCCGAAAATTCCCGTATCGCTTCATCGGCGCCGAGGTCATATTCCGTCTCCTTTTCTTCGGCAAAAACGTTAAGAGGCACCACATCCCTGTGGCGTCTCTCTTTCCTGTAGTAATCGATAAGCCTGCGTTTGATCACGTTCCTGGAGAAAGTGAAGAAATTCCCTTTCGAACTGTCAAAGGACCTGATGGCTTCAACGAATGCGATCATGGCGATGCTTAGTTCATCGTCGGTATCATAGCTCATATACCTGCCGGTCACTTTTTCGGCGCATGACGCTATAAAAGGTTTGTATTCCTCTACAAACCTTCCCGTCTCTTCCGCGTCGTCGCGTATGCTCGATATTCTCGCATTTATTGCGTCGAATTGCATATGTATCCCGTCCTGTCCCGCCTGTCGGGCCATGCATGCTCCCATGCGGCGGCAGCGGAAGACAGACCTTCGGGTCCGTCTTAAGTTCCGGGAAAATTATAGCATAAAGATTCCGGTTGATGTGCTCACGTCACAATATGGTAATTTTATTGTAATAAAATTTAAAACAAAATAAAAAACAGCAGACATTCTCCTTCTGCCGTTTTTTATTGCTGTATCGTTCGCCATCTGTTTTACTGTTCCATCTGCCTCCCAAGGAAACCTGCCGCAGACTGCGCAAGCTTTGCTTCGACTTCTCCCATCCTGCTTCCCGGATCCGTCGACAATATTATAACCGCCCCTATCGGATCTCCCTCAGCGATGATGGGTGAAACGACCTGCGCCACATACTTCCTTTCATTGCCTTCGTCGGCGAGTATGGATATACTCTTGTCTTCCGCTGATTTTGCCACGAAAGTCGTCTTTTCCTCAATGACCTTTTCCAGTTCAGGGCTCAGCGACTTGTCAAGGAATTCCTTTTTGGATGCGCCCGCCACTGCTATGATCGTATCCCTGTCGGCAATGCATGTTATATGCCCGCTGGTCTTGTGTATCGATTCCGCATATTGAGCGGCGAAATCACCCAATTCCCCAATAGGAGAATATTTTTTGAGTATGACTTCTCCTTCTTTATCGGTGAATATCTCCAGAGGATCGCCTTCTCTTATCCTTAAAGTACGCCGAATCTCCTTGGGTATCACTACCCTGCCAAGATCGTCAATTCTCCGCACGATACCGGTTGCCTTCAATGTCGTTACCTCCTTAACAGAATTGTTTAACATTGCTTTTTTAGTATTCATTGTTTATTGGAGTTTTATGCATAAAAACAACGGGCCGCCATTTCAGGCAGCCCGCGGAAAATCGACGACGATCGGATATTTTCCGATCCTGGTCCATTTATTTGATCGAATCGTAAACGGAATTTTCGATCTTATACTCGGCTTTATCCACCAGTTCTTTTATCCTTTGCTCATATATGAATGCCGCACCGTATTCCTGGTACTCCTTCGCGCACCTCAGGCTTACAGGCTCGCCCTCGGCGTATTTTTCTTCAAGTTTGATTATATGATATCCATACTCTGTCTTCACAGGTTCCTCCGTAAACTCGCCCGGTTCCAGTTCAAACGCGGCTTTTTCGAATTCATCGACCATCCTGTCTTTCCCGAAAAGATAGTCGCCGCCCCATTGTGCAGAACCGTCATCGGAATTCTCTTTCGCCAGGGTCGCGAAATCTTCTCCGGCCTTCAGCTTCTCGATCAGTCCTTTCGCTTTTTCCAGCGCTGCATCCCAGTCCTCGTCGGAAGCATCTTTATCCACGGAGATCAGTATATGCTTCGCCCATACAGCTTCTTCAGCATCATATCTGTATTTTGTGTCAGCTTTGTACAGGTCCGTATTCTCCGCATAATATTTTTCAATATCCGCGTCTGTTATTTTCCCTGTCTCTTCCGTCTGGTATTTCTGGACTATGAAAATCTGCTCCTGTATCTTTTCATACTCGTCAATGCTGATCCCGTAATTTTCCTTGAATGCCTTGTTGGCTTTGATCCTGTTGCCGTTGCCGTACGGCTCGATTATCTGTTTTTCTGTCAGTAAATCGATATAATCCTTTTCATCCCTGGTCAGTTCCACATTCGCTTCTTTCGCCATCCTGTACTGTACTTTCAAACTTTTCAGTTCCTCGAGGATCTGCTTCTTCGCTACTTCGACCGGATCTTCGCCGCCAATTTTCGTAGCCCAGAACGTCTCTTCCGTTATATTCGGATCTGCCTGCTGTGCGCTGTAAAACATCAATTGTTTCTGGTAATCGAGATAATACCGGAACTCAGTTTCCGTGATCTTCTCTCCGCCTACCGTCGCAACTATCCTCTCGGCCGTATTGAAATATATGATCAGACCGATTGCAATGGCAAGGACGATTGCACCGGCGATCAGGCCATATTTGACAAACAAAGGTATTCCCGTTTTCTCTCCGGCGTAATCGCCGCCGGAGCTCTTTTTCGTTTTTTTATCTTCCAAAGTTATCTCTCCCCTGATATATTATGAAAACGATATTTCTGTTTACAAAAGACTGTGCTGATGTCAATTTACATTATAATAGATAATCACCCTGTATCATAGCTTTTTAAGTCCTGTAACAAAATTTTAATATTGTCGGCCAGGCTGTCCGCGCTGATCTGCGGTTTCCTGTATACAAGGTAAGGAGATGCTCCCGCGCTGAAAAGCAGTTGCCTTTTGTACTTCTCGGCAATTTTTGCGATCGCCTGGAAGTTGATGCTTTTGCTGTCCGCAAATGCAAAGATGACAGAATCCTTCTTCTCCGTCACGGACGAAATGCCCAGGGACCTGGCAAGCGCCTTGATATGGGCGACCTTGACCAGGTTCCTCACGGACACGGGTATTTCGCCGTACCTGTCGGTCAGTTCGTCTTCGATGTCGATCACGTCATTCTCATCGCTTATTGCCGCGATCTTCTTGTACATCTCTATTTTCCTGCTTTCGTTCCCTATATATGAATCATCGATATACGCGTCAATGTTTATATCGATAGTAACTTCAGCCTCTTCCTTCCTGGGCGGTTCGCCCCTGAGTTCCCTCACTGCCTCGTCAAGAAGCCGGCAGTACATGTCATAACCGACGGACTCCATGTGTCCGTGCTGCTCCGGCCCGAGCAGGTTGCCGGCGCCGCGGATCTCCATGTCCCGCATCGCGATCCTGAAGCCTGATCCCAGTTCAGTGAATTCTTTGATCGCCTGCAGCCTCTTTTCGGCGACTTCCGAAATGATCTTGTCTTTCCTGTATGTGATATATGCATAGGCGAGCCTGTTGGAGCGGCCTACCCTGCCCCTGAGCTGATAAAGCTGGGCAAGCCCCATCTTGTCGGCGTCCTCGACGATGATCGTGTTCACATTGGGCATGTCCAGGCCTGATTCGATTATTGTCGTACAAACCAGGATATCGAATTCGCCTTTTATGAAGCTCATCATTATGTCCTCAAGATCCCTCTCGTCCATCTGTCCATGTGCGACAGCCACCCTCGCATCCGGCACCATGTCCTGGACTTCGGCAGCCTTGGTATCTATCGTCCTGACCCTGTTGTACAGGTAGAATACCTGGCCCTTCCTCGCCAGTTCCCTTATGATAGCATCCCTGATGACATCCCGGTTGTACTCCATCACATAGGTCTGGACCGGGTACCGTTCTTCCGGCGGATCTTCGATGACGCTGATGTCCCTTATCCCCGTAAGCGACATGTGCAGAGTCCTCGGGATCGGTGTCGCAGTGAGGGTCAGCACATCGACCTCGGGGGCAAGGTTTTTCAGGCGCTCCTTGTGCGAGACGCCAAACCTCTGCTCCTCATCGATGACCAGCAGTCCCAGGTCCTTAAACCGGATATCCTTCTGGAGGAGGCGGTGTGTGCCGATAAGCACGTCCACCTTGCCGTTTTTCACATCCCTGAGTATCCGTTTCTGCTCCGCCCGTGTCCTGAACCTGCTCAGCATTTCAACAGTCACGGGGAAGTCCTTCATCCTCTCCGCAAAGTTATTGTAATGCTGCTGAGCAAGTACGGTCGTCGGGACCAGGTAGGCCACCTGCCTGCCGTCCATGACAGCTTTGAAAACAGCCCGGATCGCCACTTCGGTCTTGCCGAACCCCACATCGCCGCAAAGCAGCCTGTCCATTACCTTTCCGGATTCCATATCCTGTTTTATCTCGTCGATGCACCTTAACTGATCCTCAGTTTCCTCATACGGGAACTGCTCTTCGAACTGTCTCTGCCATACTGTATCTTTCGAGTATTCAAAGCCCTTCAGTGCCGCTCGCCGGGCATAAAGCTTTATCAGTTCTTCGGCAAGCTTCTTCAGCGATTCCTTGACCCTGGTCTTGGTCTTCAGCCAGTCCGATCCTCCGAGCTTGCTGATTTTTGGCTGTTTCCCTTCCGTCCCTATGTATTTCTGGATCAGGTCCATCTGGTTCGTGGGGATGTAAAGGTATGCCCCGTCCTGGTACCTGATCTTGAGATAATCCTTTTTGATTCCCTCAACGGTCAGCTTTTCCAGGCCGACATACTGGCCTATCCCATGGGTCTGGTGCACGACATAATCGCCCACCGCCAGTTCGGTAAACAGGCTGATGGGACGCCCCTTGTATTTGCCCTGGCTCCTTGCGGTTTTTTTCCGGTCACGGCCAAATATCTCATCATCGCTTATAACGACGAATCCTATGGTCGGATATTCAAAGCCCCTGTGGAGGCTGCCGCGGGTGATGACGACCTGTCCGGGCATGACGGGCCTTGTGACGTCGTCCATATAGACGGATTCGATCCCTTTTTCCGAAAGCGAATCCCTGAGCCGTTCCCCGCGCCCCCTGGTGCCTGAAAGAAGCAGCACCCTGTTTTTGCTGCGCTTCCACATGGAAAGGTTTTCCGCAAGTATATCCATGCTGCCCTGGAACGAGCCGATCATCCTGCATGGGATGCTGTATGAAATGGATCCCTTCGATGCTATGCTGTCTGCGTTGACAGTGTTCATATATATGGGCTTCCTGGCCGATACGGCCGAGAAAATCGATTCGTAATCAAAATACATGCCGGTGCTCTGAGGCAGCAGGCTTCCTTTTTCAATCAGAGCCTTGCATATCTCCTCATGCTCGAGCAGCAGGTTTTCGAGACGCTGCTCCTGTCTTGCCGGCTCATCCATGAAAATAAGGGTGTCATCTCCAAGGTAGTCCGCCAGTGAACATGGTTCATCGATAATATATGGAATATATCTGTCGATGCCTGGAAAGTACCATGATTCCTCGAGCCGTTCCATATCCGCGTTTATTTTTCGGACCAGGTCCGGATCCCTCTTCCCCGTCTTTTCAGCGTCGCTCTTTACGGATCTGATGATCTCGGACCTCCTGGCAATGTCGAATATCAGCTCACGCGCAGGAAGGATCCTGACGCTTTCCGCATGATCAATGGACCTCTGCGTATTTACGTCAAACCATCTAAGCGAGTCGATCTCGTCGCCAAAAAACTCGATCCTGACAGGATTATCGGCATTCACCGGGAAAATATCGACGATGCCGCCCCTGACCGCGAACTGGCCTTTTTTCTCGACGAATTCCACCCTCTCGTACGCGGAGACCGCCAGAGTGCGGATAAGCTCCTCAGGGTCAAGGCGCCCGTGATCGCCGACAGTGACGACATTTTGCACCAGTTTCCCCGGATGGAGCAGCTTGTGGGAAACGGCTTCAACGGAAGTGACAACGAAGCTGTAATCACCGCGGCTTATCCTGTCGAGCGCGGCAAGTCTCTGGAATACCGTGTCGTAGCTTTTTGCCTCGACATCGTAAAGCATGATCTCCTTTGTGGGAAAGAATATGACGTCATCGCCGATAAAGAAGGAGAAATCCTCGAACAGCCTTCTGGCCTGCATTTCATTGAACGCGACAAAAACGCCCTTCCTGCCGCAGTGGCGGCAAAGGGCATACGAAATATGAGCCTTCTGCGATTCAGAAGGCCCAATGATGCTGACCGGATGCTTGCTCTCCCGGACAGCAGCCAGTAACCGGTTGTATTCCTCCAGTTCCAGCAGCGGTTCGATAAAGTTCAGCATAAAGTTCCTGATCCCGCCTAAGTCGTTCTGCCTCCGTCAGTTTTGTCTTCCCTGGACTTATCTCCGGGTTTGCTTTCGAATTTATCCCCATTTCCGTTATACCTGCTCATGGCCTTTTCTATACCCTCCGCAACTATTGCAGCTGCGGCCCCGGCGGCCCTCCTGATGCAGTCTGCGACTTTATCCGCCTCATCGCTGCCGAATTCGCCGAGGACATAGTCGGCAAGATCCCAGCCTTCAGGAGCCTTTCCGATGCCTATCCTGATCCTTGGGAAGCTGTCGGACTGCAGGTGGTATATCACCGATTTCATGCCGTTATGGGTGCCTGAACTGCCCTTCGGGCGTATTCTGAGCACTCCTGCCGGCAGGTCGATATCGTCATATATAATAATCAGGTTTTCCATCGGTACCTTGTAATATTCAACGATATCCCGCACACTTTCTCCGCTCAGGTTCATGTATGTCTGCGGTTTTGCAAGAAGGATCCTTTTCCCGTCTATCATGCCGTCGCCGGTCAGCGCTTTATGCCTGAGCCGGTTCACTTTTATCCCGTACCTCTGTGCGATCAGATCGACAGCCATGAATCCCACGTTATGCCTTGTGTTCTCGTACTTCCTTCCCGGGTTCCCAAGGCCAACGATGACTGTCAGTTTTCCCGGTCCGGCGTCTTCAGCCGGCTTATTCCTTCTGAGTAAAGAGCGTACTGATGGAAACATCTCCATAGATCCTTTCTATTGCTTCGGCAAACAAAGGAGCGATCGAAAGGGATGTTATCTTGTCAGTCGGCCTGCTTTCGGGAAGCGGTATAGTATTGAGCATGACCAGTTCTTTTATGGGTGAGCTTTCTATCCTTTCGAATGCGGGACCAGACAGTACTCCATGGGTACAGCAGGCAAATATCTCAGTAGCGCCCATTTCCATCAGCGCCTCCGATGCGTTTGCAACAGTGCCCGCCGTATCGATAAGGTCATCTATGAGGACCACTCTCTTGTTCCTGATGTCACCGATAACATTCATCACTTCACTGACATTTGCCTTCGGCCTTCTCTTGTCGATTATGGCTATCGGGATATCCAGCCACTCGGCGAACTTCCTTGTACGGGTCACGCTGCCTACATCAGGGGATACAGCCACCATATCGTTATGCTCCGGGAATTTCTCCTGGAAATACTTTGCCAATACCGGCACCCCAAGCAGGTGATCCACCGGTATGTCAAAGAAACCCTGGAGCTGCGGCGTATGCAGGTCCATGGTCAGCACCCTGTCTGCTCCGGCAGTGGTGATCAGGTTTGCAACCAGTTTTGCAGATATAGGATCCCTGGCCTTTGCCTTCCTGTCCTGGCGCGCATAGCCAAAATACGGCATAACCGCCGTGATCCTGCCGGCCGATGCTCTTTTCAGGGCATCGATCATGATAAGGAGTTCGACCAGGTTGTCGTTTACAGGCGTGCAAGTGGACTGTATAACAAAAACATCGGAGCCCCTGACGACTTCGCCAATATTTACGCATGTTTCTCCATCGCTGAACTTCCCGACTGTTGCCATTCCCAGCGGCAGTCCTATCCTTTCGGCGATCTCCTTTGCCAGCGGCAAATTGGAGTTGCCTGCGAAGATCTTGATATCCTTGCCGTGAAGATTCATAACTATACTCCTTTGGTTTGATTTTATAGCTATTACATTGTAATTGTTAACGTTTTAACAAGACTTCGATCCCACACCAGTATACGTTTTCCCATGCGTTTTTCCGCAGATGTCAATAGCCTCCGCCCGCAGGCTCCCCCTTGTTCGCTGCGGGCGAAGGTGATCGATCCCTGCATATGCTTCATTCGATGCATCCCTGAAGCCGATCCGCAAGTATGGACTCCAGCATCTCAAGCTGGGCCCGGTCGTTGGCCCCGAGCACCTCGGTGCTGTCCTGCACTTTGTAAACGCCTACCTTAAGCCCCCTGGCAAGCATTATTTCCAATGTGTCAGTCAGATAATACTCGCCCTGGTCATTGTCATTCTTCAAAAACTGCAATGCATCAGCCAGTTCCCTTGCTTTGAAGATGTACATCCCTGAATTTATTTCCTTTATTTCCCTTTCGGCAGGGCTTGCGTCCCGGTGCTCGACGATCCGCTTAAAACTGCCGTCCGGATTCCTGACGATTCGGCCGTATCCGGAAGGGTCCTCCACATCTGCGGAGATGACCACCGCATCCAGCTTTTCGTCCAGCATACAGTCCATTGCCTTTTTTATCGTCTCCGAGGTGATAAGAGGAGTATCGCCGTAAAGGATGAGTATGTACCCTTCATCCTCCATATAGCTCCTGGCCTGCTGCACAGCATGTCCCGTCCCAAGGCGCTGTTCCTGCATCACGTACTCGGCTCTGTCTCCCATATGTTCCATCACCTGTTCGGCCTTATGGCCGACGATGATGACACATTTCCCAACTCCTGCATCGCGGGCAGCCTCATATACCCATTCGATCATGGGCTTTCCGCAGACCTGATGCAGCACCTTGGCTTTATCCGATTTCATCCTCTTTCCCTCGCCTGCCGCGAGGATAAGCGCAGTAATACTCTCCATACATGCGATTCCTTTCAGATCCGCATATATTATCACACTTTTGATTTTGTATTTCAACTTTATAATAGTAAAAAATAAAAAAAGACACTTCTGTTCAAAGTGCCCCTTTTATATAAATCATTCCTCAGATGATTCAGTTGATCCGTCCGTCTGATCCGCCGGTCCTTCGGAAGAAGCCGTTGTCTCCTCTGCAGTTGTCGTTGCGATATATTTGTCCAGAATAGCTTTCTGGATTTTTTCTCGTGTGGCAGCATTGATAGGATGGGCAATATCCTTGAATTCCCCGTCGGGAGTCTTTCTGCTGGGCATAGCTATGAACATGCCGTTCTGGCTCTCTATAACTTTGATATCGTGTACCACGAACTCGTTATCAAAAGTTACCGATACGACCGCCTTCATCTTGCCCTCAACGTCGATTTTCCTGATGCGGACATCCGTGATTTCCATTTATGTTACCACCTTCCCAAAATAATGTGTAACTTATATATTCTATACAAAATGATATTTTCCTTCTTATTTGCCTTTCATTTGTTATTTTTGGCTATTATAATATTGGTCTGTTGTCACATTGCGACATATGTCCCCACGGTCCGTTTTTCACCTTCCCCCGGCAATAAGGCGCGGACTGGGCCTTATATCGGTTACTCCGGAGGCTTCGTCGACACCGTAAAGTGTCAGGAGTGAAAAATAATCGACCGGAAGCTTCCTGTCGGGCATGGCTGTCTCTACAAGAACGCCTGCGCCGGCAACCTGGCAGCCGAATTCCCTCGCAAGCTCCAGGATGCCTTTCGCAGTCCCGCCGCCCTTCATGAAGTCGTCGATGAAAAGCAGCCACGAACCGCGCCTCAATGACCGCATCGGCAGTACCATGGTCTGTATCCTGTCTGATGAACCGGAAACATAGTTTATGTTTACTGACGCTCCGTCTGTCGCTTCAATGTTGTGACGCGCTATCACAAGCGGCTTATTTAGGTATACCGCCGTCATAAAAGCAAGAGGTATGCCTTTTGTCTCTACCGTGATGACATAATCGACAGTCCTGTTGCGGAAATAGCCGGCGAAAACCCTGCCCACCTCGGAAACTGTCCCGGGATCGTATATAGTGTCAAGCATGTAAAGGTAGCCTCCGGGCAGTATCCTTTCCCTTATGGAAAGTTCCGCGCTCAGCCTGCCGGCAAGCTGCTGTACCGCATCCTCCGACATCATCGGTACATAGCGCACGCCGCCTGATGCGCCAGGTATCGTTTCGATGGTGCCGGCTCCCGTCTTTTCCAGCGAACTGCGTATAATATCGATATCCTCACTTACTGAGGATTTCGCACAATTGAGCATGTCCGTAAAATAGCCCAGTGTGAAGACTTTACCAGGCGATTCGCACAGTATCCTCTGAAGCACTGATATCCTCTCATTCCTGTGCAGCTTGTCCATATCATCACTCTCTTTCGTGAGAACCTGCATTTTCATGTTTTACAGCACTCAAATCCAAAAAATTTCACGCTTTCAGAAGAATTTTATCACAACAGCAGTGTTTCAACGAGGCGGTAAATATATTCATTGTCCTGAATATACTCATTGTCCAATTGTATCCACCGTCTCAATGGAACATCCGCAGCGGATATTTATACAATTGAGATACTTCCGTCGCCCTGTTACATCATTATATCACAGTTTTATCAGAGTTCGTACAGGCGTCAGCGCCGGACTTCATAACAGGCTTAGCCCGATAATACGGAAAGCAGCTGAAATAAAAAATTCGAAAAAAGAATAAAATATGATGTGGAGATCATGCACTAAAGACGTGAAAAACGGCATATTATATGAGATAGCTGTCAATGCTTAGATATATCTATTTTACTTTTACGGGCATTTATTGTATCATTTACTTAGCTGAATTTCATGATCAGGGAGTGTTGGGTTTGAAAACTGACGAGCTTTTAAGTTCCGGCAATATAAAGAGAGTGCACATGACAGGGATCGGCGGCGTAAGCATGAGCGGGCTTGCCAGGATACTTGCATACCAGGGATACATAGTTACCGGGTCGGACGAAAGGCCGTCCCCTGCCACTCAGAAGCTCGAAAAGGAAGGTATAAAGGTAACAATAGGCCATTGTGCAGAAAATGTGAACGGCGCTGATCTGCTGGTATACACTGCGGCAGTCAAGCCCGACAATGTAGAACTTGTTGCCGCATCCGGAGCAGGGATCCCGTGCATCAACAGAGCCACACTCCTGGGCGAGATCATGAAGAAATATCCCATGAGTTTCGCGGTTTCAGGAACTCACGGAAAAACCACGACCACATCCATGCTATCGTTGATTATGTTGGAAGAAGGGCTCGATCCGACCATCCATGTCGGAGGCGAACTTGCCGCCATAGGCGGAAATATCAGGATCGGCGGCAGCGAATATTTCGTGACCGAAGCCGACGAATATACGGGAAGTTTTCTTAAATTCTACCCCCATGTTGCCGTCATCCTGAATATCGATTATGATCATGTGGATTGCTTCAGGAACATAGATGACGTAAAAAAAGCGTTCCACGGCTTTGCAGAACATGTCCCCGAAAACGGGCACATAGTCGTAAACGGTGACGACATATCGGCTCTCGACGCGCTGAACGGCATTTCATGCGATATAACTACATTCGGGTTAAGGGACAGCCACAATGAATGGAGCGCTGCAAATATAGAATTTGACGATATGGGATGCGCATCGTATACCCTGCTCCGCGTGGGCGAGCCGGTCGCCGAGATAAAGCTGAAGGTACCCGGAATACATAATGTCAGCAACTCGCTTGCAGCGATCGCAGCGAGCAGCCTGGCAGGATGCAGTATTTCATCCGCCGTCAGGGCATTGCACAAATTCACCGGTACATGCAGGAGATTTGAAATAAAAGGAGTCAGCGACGGAGTGACAGTCGTGGACGACTATGCACATCATCCGTCCGAAATCACAGCTACATTGAAGGCTGCGGTCAAATACAACCATTCGCGTATATGGTGCGTATTCCAGCCCCATACATATTCCAGGACGAAAAGTCTTATGGATGACTTCAGCAGAGCATTCGACAATGCAGATTTCGTCATCCTGACCGACATATATGCGGCGCGTGAAAAAGACACCGGAGAAGTGAACTCGTCGATGCTTGCTGAAAAAATTGCCCTTACAGGCAAGAAGGCTGTCTATATCAAGGATTTCGGCAGCATCGTGGAACTCCTCGACAAAAACGTGATGCCTGGCGATCTTGTCATTACCATGGGCGCCGGAGACATATACAAGGTCGGCGACATGTTCCTCGAGTCGAGAAAGAAGCTTGCAGTAAGCTGATGATTTGCGCTGGATCGTTATCGATCAATTGTTCCGGCATATTTGCGGCCTACCGATAAACCGAAAGATGCTGTAAAGGACTTCCCTTGCGGGGAAGTCTTTTATTTCTTAACAGTTGTCATAGCGAAGCGGATCTCTCCCTCGGCCGCCGTCTTGTCGTCCACAGCTGCCCTGACCTTTGCCTTTACGATGCCCATCTTTGATGAAAGGATCTCGGCTTCCAGGCGCAATGTATCACCTGGCATGACCTGCTTTTTGAATTTCATCTCATCGATGCCGGCAAACACTCCCAGCTTTGTTTCGCCGTTCTCTCCTTCCGCCTGCGCGGTTTCGGCATTCGCAGCGATCCCCGCTGTCTGTGCAAGTGCTTCCACTATCAGCACTCCGGGCATGATCGGATAATCCGGGAAATGTCCCTGGAAAAACGGTTCGTCGGCTGTCACATTTTTGATCCCGACCGCCCTCTTCCCGGGTTCAAGCTCTATGATTTTGTCCACAAGCAAAAAAGGATATCTGTGCGGTAATATTTTCCTGATATCAAGATTCGTCAGCATATGTACACCTCATTTCAGTATAGTAATTTTTGTATCCAAACCGATTTTTTGTGGTCCGGTACAAGTCGATCCGGACGGTATTTTTATAAAGGCCGTCTCCTGATGCCGGCAAACCCTGGCCGGCGCCCCTCCGGGTCTCTGCGCCCGGTTTTTCACATCGGAAGCTTTCTGCTTCGGCGTTTCACTTTATAAGATCGCTGCGCTCCAGTTCCTTGCAGCCTTCGATCATTCCAGGCAGTATCTTCCCGATAAAATACCGCACGCTTACAAGGTTGGATCCGGACAGTATTTTCACTATTGCATGGAACTTCTCAACAAACGGATACAGGTTGTTGAGCTTTACTTCATTGATGCATTCCACCAATGCGTCGATATGGTCGGCGCACTTGAGGATCTCTCCTTCCAGGGTGCTGTCCTTCCCGTCGAAAAGTATCTCCCTGTAAATGCTCTTATATGGTTCCTCCATGCTGGCAAGCAGGTTTTCCTCGACGACCTCCTTCTCAAGCATGTTCAGCATGTCCCTCAGCTGCGCATTTTTATGCTTGACGGTGCTTATGATGTCGCCGGTCATTGCCTCCACTACATCATGGTTCAGCAGTTTCTTAAACAGCCTGCTCCAGTCCACCTTATTGCCGTTCTGTTCTTCGATCAGCGCAAGCATCTGCCCAATCTGTGCAACAAAAAAGGAATGCTCGCTGACAGTAGCCCTCTGATGCATAAAGTCTGTGGACCAGCGGCCCATGTTGTTCAGCTTTCGCACAGTCATCAGGTAATTGTGCAGTCCCATGGCATCCTCCATAATAACAGCACGATTTTATTTCCCGTGCTCCAGGCCGGGAAGCTGTATAACACCGGATCGTCCCTGCAGGCATACCGCCGGTAAAAAGGCTGTTTTGCCCGCATGTACTGCCTTATGTTTTATTATATCTTATTATATCAGACTAAAGATTTCAAACATAGCCGTACATGTTTATTGTCTTTGGAAACAGCCAATGTGATATAATCAGTACCGTACAGTTGTGACTTTCAGGAGCGTATTGCATGAACAGTTTCAGGTACATAAGCGATTTGCTGCACAAACACAGGTACAGATACGTTTTGGGCGTGGTTTCCCTGCTTTGCGTAGATACACTGCAGCTTATCATGCCAAAAATACTGGAAGCCGCCACTGACTCGCTGGAAGAGGGAGTCTTGACGCGAAGCAGCCTGGCAGCCTACGCTGCCGCGCTGGTATTGGTATCAGTAGGTATAGCGGTATTCCGGTTCCTTTTCAGGTATACTCTTTACGGTGTGTCGAGATCCATAGAGCTTTCCTTCAGGAACAGGCTATACGCACACCTTCAGAAGCTTTCGGCCAATTATTTCAATACGCACAAGACCGGAGACATCATGGCTCATGTGACGAATGACATGAACAACGTCACGATGGCCACGGGACAGGGAGTCATATTTGCCGTGGATTGCCTGCTCATGCCGGCCGCTTCCCTTGTGATGATGCTCCAGACAGGCGGCCTCAGGCTGACCGCAGCCAGCTTCGCGCCTATCCTTGCCATGGGCGTTTTGGTGTTTTCATATATGAAAATCATGCAAAACACCATCCAGAGGCAGCAGGAAGCCTTCTCAAACCTGACGGAGGCAGCCCGGGAGAATTTCTCGGGGATCAGGGTCATCAAATCGTTCGTGCAGGAGAACCATCAGACAGACCGTTTCGAAAGCGTCAACGAAGCAAACAGGCGTGCCAATCTCAGGTTCATCAGGATAATGAGCATAATGTTCCCCAGCGTTATGCTGGTATCATCGCTTTCTTTCGTCATAGCGCTCTGGTATGGAGGCCTGCTGGTCATCGACGGTGCGGTCTCGCTTGGTGAGTTCGTGGCGTTCAACAGCTATCTCGGGATGCTGATCTGGCCCATCACCGCTGTCGGATGGGTAGCCAACATATTTAAACGCGGTTCGGTGTCGCTGGACAGGATAAATGCACTGATGGATGAAAAACCGGAAATAGCTGACAAAGCAGGAGCCATACCGCTGGTGATCCCCGGAGCCGCCGCGCTGCATGTCTACGAAAAAGCAGAAGGCAGCGCCGAAAATCCAGTCAGAACCGTGGGAACCAAAGCCATCGAATTCAGGTGTCTGGCATTCAAATACCCGGGCAGCAGGGAACCCGTGCTGAAAGATATCAGCCTCTCGGTGGATTACGGCAAAACACTGGCCATAGTAGGCAAAACCGGCAGCGGCAAGTCGACCCTGATAAACCTCGTTCCGAGGATCCTGTCGGCGCCGGAAGGCACATTGTTCATAAACGGCACGGATATTAACGACATATCGCTGTCCTCGCTGAGGAGCAATATAGGATACGTGCCGCAGGACACTTTCCTGTTTTCAGATACGATAAGGAACAACATCGATTTCTACAGGGGCTTCAGTATGGAAAAAATAGAAAATGCAGCAAAAATGGCCCGCTTATATGACGATATCATGGAATTCCCGCAGAAATTCGATACGATCGTCGGAGAAAGGGGCGTCACGCTGTCCGGAGGCCAGAAGCAGAGGACAGCCATCGCACGGGCAATAATAGGGTCGCCTTCCATACTGATACTGGACGATTGCCTGTCCGCAGTGGACACAAAAACAGAAGAAGGCATCCTCCGTGAGTTGAAAGCAATAATGAAAAACCGTACCTGCATCATCGTATCCCACAGGATATCGGCGATCAGGGATGCGGACGAGATCATAGTCCTCGATGAAGGAAGGATCATAGAAAGGGGCACTCACGATTCGCTGGTCGAAGAGAACGGATATTACCATGACCTGTACACGAAACAGCTCCTGGCAGATGAAATAGAGGAGGCGGAGTAGCATGGATGATGACAACAGGGAAAACGAAGGCTTTGCAGAAGAAGAGCTCCAGGTCAAAGTATATGACTTCCGCCTGATGAAAAGGCTGCTGGGATTTGCAGCCCGGTACTGGTATTTGTTCGCGCTGGCCGTAATACTTCTGTTCGCATCGACGGCTGCAGACCTGGCAAGGCCTTACCTGATCGGCGTTGCCATCGATGATTTCATAAAGAAAGGCGACGCTGCATCGCTGAGCAGGACGGGAGTGTATTTCCTGCTGCTGGTGATCTCAGGCTTCCTGTTCAACCTGCTGCAGATATATATCCTGAGCTACGCCGGCCAGTCCATCATATTCAACATCAGGCAGAAGCTATTTTCGCACATGCAGAAGCTGCCCCTCTCCTATTTTGACAAGAATCCTGTCGGCCGGCTCGTAACCCGTGTGACGAACGATACGGAAGCGCTGAATGATGTGTACACCAATGTGCTTGTCACGTTGCTGAAGGACATCGCGATACTGGTGGGCGTCGTTGTGATCATGTTCAGGCTGAACGTGACCATGACACTGGTATCTCTGGCGATAATGCCGGCCGTTATAGTGCTGTCGGTGTTTTTCAGGAGAAGGATAAGAAAAGTGTACAGGAACGTCAGGACATCGCTGGCGAAGATCAATTCCGCAATATCGGAGAACATATCAGGGATGCGGGTGATCCAGATGTTCAACAGGGAAAAGGAGAACTTTGAGAGATTCGGCAGGATAGGCCATGAATATTACAGGGCAGTTATGAGCGAGATCATAACATTCGGCATGTTCCGCCCTGCCGTGGAGATGATGTCATATATAGCCCTTTCGCTGCTGATATGGTTCGGCGGCCTTGAAGTGCTGCAGGGAACACTGCAGTTCGGCGTCCTCTACGCATTCGTTAACTATATAAGCATGTTTTTCCAACCCATCAATGACCTTGCCGAAAAATACAACATCCTGCAGGCCTCGATGGCAGCCGCGGAAAGGATATTCCTCATACTCGACACGCCAGCCGAAGATGACTCCGGTGCGCTCAGCCTACCGGACGGCGTCAGGGGCGAGATCGAGTTCAGGAACGTGTGGTTCGCATACAATGAAGACGACTGGGTCCTTCGCGATGTCAGCTTCACAGTGCCCGCCGGCAAAACCGTCGCTATCGTCGGCGCGACGGGAGCTGGCAAAACCTCGATCATAAGCCTGTTGAGCAGGCTTTATGAAATACAGAAGGGCGAGATCCTGATAGACGGCATAAATATCAGGGATATCAGGAAAGATGACCTTCGGAAGCTGACAGGGACAGTGCTCCAGGATGTCTTCCTGTTCAGCGGCAAACTGAAGGACAATATCAGGCTCGACGAGGAAAGCATCACTGATGATAAAGTCAGGGAAGCCGCCAGGTATGTAAATGCCGACGGATTCATAAGCAAACTCCCGCTGGGTTACGATACGGAAGTGATGGAGCGCGGGGCCACATTCTCCGCCGGACAGAGGCAGCTGCTCGCATTTGCCAGGGCTCTGGCATTCGATCCCAAAATACTGGTGCTGGATGAAGCGACCTCGAATATCGATACGGAGACTGAAATGCTGATACAGGACGCCCTTGCCAAGCTCACCAGGAACCGGACCACCATCGTGATCGCCCACAGGCTTTCAACAGTCCAGCACGCCGACAAGATAATAGTGCTGCACAAGGGAAAGGTCAGGGAATCCGGTACCCACCAGGAACTCCTGGCCAAACGGGGCATGTATTATTCGCTGTACCTGCTGCAATACCAGAAGCATGAACCCTAATCTTCCGGGGACACTCCTCGTCTATAAAGGAATACCCCTTGCAGAGGAGTGTCCCCTTTCCTTCCTTCCAGTGAGAACCTACATTGACATGTGTTTACATTTATGTTAGCATATATTTAGAAAGAACAATGCCAAACTGGAGGAAGACATTTCGCATAAAGCCTGCGAAGTGTCTTCTTATGTTTGTTCTTGCATGTAAAAATATTGAAAGGGAGATGAAAATGCGAAAAACGGCACTGTCCGAAAGGATTTACAAACTTCTGGCCGACCACATTGCAGAAATAGACAGGGAAAAGGAACCGATACTCAAGAGCCTTTTTTCAGATAACGCCCAAACTGCAATGCAGAGTGAAGCATTTTTCAGAGAGTATATAAACAGGCTGGAAAAATTCCTGAAAAACGCAGAAGTTAAAAAAGACGGCGCTGACACATGCCCGTTTTCCATAATCGGAAGCGTATTGCAGATAAAGGACCTCGAGGATTCGGAAATCATCAACTGCCGGATCGTGCTTCCTTATGCCGGGAAATCCTCCAACGGCCTGTTTGACGCGTCGTGCCTGTCGCCAATGGGTCAGGCGCTTTTGCTCAACGCGCCCGGCAGCATAGTGACTGTAACTACTCCGTCCGGACAGGTCAAATACGAGATAATCAGCATTTCAGTCGACGACCTCGACATTGGCGAAAGCGACCTCAGTTACTACATCAACAAGCCAAAAACGGTGCTGGCGGAATAACAACATTAACAGTACCTGTCGGCGGCGCAGCATTGGCCTGCATACAACGGCAGCCTGCAAGCAGCGCGCCAAAGGTTATGTTATAATCGATAGATAAGCAGGATCGATAAGCAAATATTTACGATAAAACAGAAAACAGAGATAAATAAACAGATTTGACAAGCAACTATTAAAAGGACTCCCGCCCAAACAGGGCAGGAGTCTTTTGCTTATATATCCGATCACCTCAGCAGCAGACTTTCCAGGCTGTCCTGTATTATCTTCCTCCCGCTTCCGTAGATCGAAAAACAGAACAGCACGTCATTGATGCCCTCATCATTTATCAGTTCTTTGGCGTCGAAATCCAGGCATCCCTCGTTGTTGAACCCCTTGGGATCTATAACATAAATCAGCGAATAGTTGTGTACGAGGAACGGTACCATGGCACTCCCGTAGGAGTCCTTTATCACGAGCAGCTTACGTCCATTGGGGTTGTCTGTATCGATCCTCTCTATACGCTGGTCTCCCCATGCGAAACAAGAATACTTGTAAGCGCCGAGGCTCTTGAAGTTTGTATTGATGATGCTGTCGACCCTGTACGAGACTTTCAGGTTCCCCATCTTATAGAGGGTAAGCTGGTGCCCGATTTTCGGAATATAATAATCCAGTTTTTCAGGGTTGTTCTTCAGCCTCGATGCCTGCGGCATCTTGTATATCTGGGCATACAGCCCTCCAAGGAACGGTTCGTATGTCCCCTTAGTGAAATCTTCATTTATGTCGGCCGCTTCCTGACCTGACGCTTTGCAGAACTCAGTGTAGGCATAGTACGCCCCCAGTGCGGTCCAGTGTACATCAGACCGGAAATAGATATGCTCATCTTTATGCTCCATCAGCCTGTCAAATACCCTGACAACCGTGACACCATCAGCATTTTGGTCAATTATGGCTTCAGCCTTGCTCTGGTCGTAACTGCCGGTGCTGTATTTCTTAGACGCATAGAAAGCAGCGCTTGTCGGGCCGGTTATCGAATACAGGTTGAGATTTGGCATGATCTCGCCGAACTCGGACAGAATCCCGCCAAACGCCTTCAGATTGTAGGCTCCGGTCGGCATCATGACCCTGTCGCCGGTCATAATCAGTGAATTGTTGAGCCGTTCGTCCGCCTGTTCCTCTACAGGGGCATTTCCTTCTCCGGAATCATCCCCGCAATCCTGCCGGCCGGTTTGGTCATGTCCGGCAGACTGGCCTGCCTGCTGTACCGCAGTATCCTGCTCTCCGTTTTGCGCTGTCTGACCCGCATTGACGGATTTCTGCGCTCTGTCGGCAAGCCCGTATTTTTCTGCCAGGCCGCCATCCGGAGTCTGCAAACTGCCGGATTCCTGCCCCGCCGTACTGTAGGCGTTTCCGCCCGGCACTGCGCTTTCACTTCCATCCGCCGCCCCACTGGCGCCGGTATCCCCTGTCTCCTCAGCGATCCCGTTTCCGGCCGCAGTATCCGAAATGCCTTCCTGGCCCCCGGCTATCACGAATTCATCCACATCCACATTCGCAAGTACGATCTCGCTGTCGGTGAAGAGGTCAAGGTAAAGCAAATCCGCATAAGACTGGAAACCCGTAACCGATAGCTCCCTTAATAAAAAGTTGTCCAGAAGGAAAGTCTCATACTTATCCATGAACTCTCCCGAGAAAAAACCAGGCACAGTCAAAACAGGCTTACTGCTGAGATACCTGTTCTCAAAAGGGGAGAACCCGTCGCTGTCGGCAAACAGCGAGCAAACGATAAGCAATGCCAATACTGCGACAAATGTATATATTACTGCATACTGAGACTTTTTCATATCTTCCCTCTTCCCAGCCGCTAAAGATGCTTTCCTGCTGCCTGTCAGAATCTGAAATATATGAACGGGTTATAGCTGTTGCTTACAATGCTTGCAGCCGACATTATGAAGATTATGGCAATACACAGTGATGCCGCGCCCGCGCGGATACCTTCCGGAAGCCTGAGTTTCTCCGTCCTGTCCAGGATGAAGCGTTTTACAGGCATCGAACAAATTACACACACTGCGATAAACGGAAGGTAACTTACAACTAGCCGGAATACGTCGGCTGCGGGTAACGAGGCACCGGCCAGTCCGAACATCACCTTCAGCGCGTCGATATTCCTGCTGAAGTCTTCAAAATAGAAAAAGTTGAACCCAAACATTACAAGCAGGAACGAATATAAGGCTCTTAGCGCTTTAGGCACTTTTTCGAACGCTTTGAGCAGGGATTTCTTTTCAAGCACGAGAATCACTGCAAAATACAGGCCCCATATGACAAAATTCCAGCTTGCTCCATGCCAGAGGCCGGTCAGCATCCAGACGATAAATATATTTCTCATCTGCAGCCTTTTGTTGCCCCCAAGGGGGATGTAGACATAATCCCTGAAAAACGTTCCAAGCGTCATGTGCCAGCGCCGCCAGAAATCCGTGATGCTCTGCGCCGTGTAAGGGTAGTTGAAATTCTCCGGGAAAGTGAACCCGAAAACCTTTCCCAGGCCTATCGCCATGTCCGAGTAGCCGGAAAAATCGAAATATATCTGGAACGTGAAACATAAAAGCCCGAACCACACTTCAGGGGCCGACATGCCCAGCAGGTCCCCGTCAAGGTATTTGACAGCGACAGATCCTGCGTAATTCGCTATAAGCGTTTTCTTTGCAAGCCCCACGACAAACCGGGTGATTCCTTCATATATCCCCTGCATTGTGACGGTTCGCTCCGCCAACTGGTCTTCCACATCGGTATAGCGGACGATGGGACCTGCGACAAGCTGCGGAAACATCGACACGAAAAGCAGGAACCTGGCAAACGACTTTTGTACCTTTGCCTTGCCCCTGTAAGCATCGATAGTATATGAAACTGTCTGCATGGTGTAGAATGAAATGCCTATCGGCAGCGATACTCCCGGATCAGGTATGTTGAGCCCGAGCAGCGCATTGAGGTTGCTCACGATGAACCCGCCGTATTTGAAAAATCCCAGCAGCCCGAAATTCAATACCAGCGAGATTATCAGAAAAATCCTGCCTTTCGGCGTGTTGGCATATTTCCCGGCAAAACCGCCGCATATATAGTCAATAACGGAACTGAAGATCAGCAGTATTACCCACACAGGCTCTCCCCATGCATAAAAAAACAGCGACGCTGCTATCAGCACGGCGTTTTTCGCTTTCATCCCGGGCACTGAAAAATACAGCAGAAGCGTTACAGGCAAAAACCTCAGCAGGAATACCAAACTTGAGAATACCATATGCCCTCCGAAGTTGCTTATGTATAATTGAGCAACCATGTAAATAATACCAAGTAAATAATACCATCAATTTACCAACCTTACAATAAGGCAGTGAATGTCCAAAGTAAAGGGACAGTTTCTCAGAAGTGCTGCCTACTTTTATGCAGTTTGCAGGCAATGATGTGTTAGTTGCCCATAATGCCTATAATTTTGATATAAAATTCCTTCTTGCAGCAGCTTGCGACATCGGCATCGAGATAAAAAACCCTATTGTTGACACATTGCCGCTGTGCCGCAAGTTATATCCCATACAATTGCAAATCCTGAGCAAATGCTCCAACAGATATAAAGATTTTGAAATATATTAAAAAGTGCAGTTAGCAATAAATGAAGTATTCAAGGTCCTTAACTTCTAAGTATATTATAATGACACCGCCATTTTAAGATACCATATTCTCTTTATAAGTAGGGAAAACCAGCCTACTAATATAAAGTAATAGATATTTCCCTCCGTTGATAATATTTGAGATATTTCCCCTTATTTTGATTTTATATTTAACATTGATTTCTAATTTTTTTGATGTATATTATAGTTGGTATACAATGGTAGTTAAGAGATGCCTATAATACAAGACCAGTGATCACATATAATTACAAGTTGAATGTCTACCAATAGTATAAAAATGGAGGTGAAGATAATGGCCTTTTCAAAGGAAACTATCAATGCCGCTTGGGAACGATCAGGCGGAAAATGTGAGTGCGCTAGGATTACGCATAATCATACTGGGCGTTGCAATAAGACTTTGTCTTTCGAGAACAGGGGAAAAGAAGGCGCATGGGGTGCATGGGAAGCACACCATAAGACTGCCGTTTCCTCTGGCGGGGCTGATACACTGTCAAACTGTGAAATCCTTTGCCTAGATTGCCACAAGAAAACTCGCAGCTATGGCAGATAATAAATAAATGTACAAGGCTTGTCGAAAAAGCAGCTTCTTACGCATATAGTTCGTTTCAGTTATTGTATAATAGATGTGTAACTGTTGACGCATGAAGGTAGTGTAAAGAATTTCATGTACTGTGGTGGTTACTATCTTTTCGGCATGAGATTTAGCTTAATTATTTAGCTATTCATATTTCAGTATCAGGCAGTATGTTCCCGGCTGAATTATTTATGTGTCAGCAGGCAACAACCATAATAATGTTCTGGACCGGACAGCGCTTACCCATAATATAATTATGTGAAATTTAACTTGTCTGGCAAGGAAGGTTGTTTTTTTGGTCACTTTCTCCCTTTTACTGTCCATTTTTTCATCACATTCATTACCATACAAGAAGTTTTACAGCCTCAAACAGGAACACATGGATGAAAAAGAAAAATCTGCAACATAATGTGCGGCATTGACATGAAAAAAGGGCTTCAAGAATTCCTGAAACCCTTGGAGCTGGTGGACGGATTCGAACCCCCGACCTGCTGATTACAAGTCAGCTGCTCTACCTGCTGAGCTACACCAGCATATTCAACTGTCCTTTATCACCAGATTAGATGATCTTCACTCTGTATGGGCATATTATTATGCCCTTGATACTTTGATAGTATAGCAGGGGAATGCCGATGAGTCAACACTTTTTGTCAGGAAAATTTGCCTAGTATCCGCGCCTTTTCGTGCCAACTAAAGCTGCCGTCAAATGACTGTCCTAGCCTTTATCAATTATACTTTTTTCAGTTTATAGCAAGCCGTGCCATCAGGTAATAGTTCCGGATCAGCTATTATTTTGTATCCCATGCCGATCCAAAAATTTATGGCTGATATATTGTTAATCTGTACACCTGATGAAATATTTTCAATATGCTTGTTTTTCAGGATTTCAGTCTCTACTGCCTTTCGGCCGAAAGGTATTACCTTTTAAGGATCGACCATTCGGACGTATGTTTCAGCAACATGACGCAAAATGAGAAAAGGCAGACAAAAGACTGCAAATGGTGGTCTTCTGATGAAATAAGAGAATCGTCGGAGAAATTCTTTATGGATAATCTTGCCGAAGAACTTACCAGGATCATAAATGGGGACATAACTCCTCGCCCGATTTTGCTGTAAACGGCATGTTCCTGTAATAGATCCACCTGTAATCTCCAATTATCCTGAGTCCCAATTCTTCATACAGTTCCCTGCGCAAGGCCTGTTCAAAGCTTTTTCCGTCTTCGACTCCGCCGCCGGGCGTTACCCACAGGATTTTGCTCCCTGAAGGTTTTTCAAATTCAAATTTGAACAACAGGATTTTGTTTCAGGATTCAGCAAAACCACCCTGCTTGATTTCCTTATTTCCATTCACATCCCTCATTTTGCTTCATCCTGTTCTGCGGATTGCTCCCGCCCCGCTTCCGCTATCTTTTTCATATAATGTCCGACCAGTTCAGGGTAATCTTTCAGGAACTCACGCGCTGCGTCTTCAAGCCTGTATACACCCCGTGAAACCCGGGTGAACCAGCCGTAATAATTGTCTCTCAATATATTCGGCGTTTTGGGGCTTGTGCCAATTTTCCGCAGCTGAGCAGGGGACATGTCGCCGTATCTCATCATGCAGCATGCTATATGGATCGCCTGCTCCCTGTAAGCTGTGATCAGCCTGGTCCTGGTGGTTCCTCCCGTATTGTAGTGTCCGCTTCTTCCCTCAGCTTCCTTTATAATGCTGTACCTTACCCGTTTATTCGCACGAAGGCTTTTAAGGCGGTCAAAGGTATGGGGGTGGAAATGCACCTCCACCCTTCCGCCGTCTTTGGCCAGGTCGACTGTTATGAGCCCTATCTCGAGCCTGCGCAAAAGGATGCACATGTCTCTCCACGCAGCGGTCCTCTTGCCGCCCTTTGGATACGGTATTGCCACATAAACCGAATCAGTCACCCTCTGACGTTTGACTGCCTGGCTAAGAAGCTTCAGGTTGAAAGATGTTTTCATCTCCACCACGATCAGGTCATCCCCCATGACCGCGGCAAGATCGCATCCTTTCACTTCTCCCTGGACCTGGTATCCCAACTCTTCGAGATACCCCCGGACGGGTTGGTACAGATCGGTTTCATGTATCGGCTTTTTATGCGCCACAGCTATTCACCACTTAAATCGTTTTCTTATTGTATTTCGTCATATAAATGATAATTCCTTGTTTGACAAATCAGCATTTTATAAAGCTGAATTTATTGTTTCAAGTCAGGTAACATGTTGATTATGGCATCCAGGACACCTCAGGCAATGTCGTCACGTTCATTTATTGACAATAATATATAAACCCTAATATAATATGTATGTAGTGTAATATATTGTCTAATTTAGAAACATGTTGTCGCAATACATGGAAAACACGAAAATCAAGGTTGTATAAACAGCATGTCAGTATTGGAAAATAAAATGAAAGGAAGCAGGAAAATGCGTATGAGAAGATTCTTGTGTACTTTGATAACGGTTTCCCTTATCTTTACGATCGTGTTTGCTCAGGTCTCATTCTCTGTCACCGGTGATATCAGGCACGCCGAAAATGCAGAAAGATTGTCAAAAATCGATATATTTAAAGGTGATTCAGCAGGATTTGGATTGGAAAGACAGCTTACGAGAGCTGAAGCCTCTGCACTGATCGTCCGGTTGATCGGGAAAGAAAAAGAAGTACTCAATGGGAATTATTCTCACCCGTTTTCCGACGTTCAATCATGGGCTGACAAATATGTTGGTTATCTGTATACGAATAAACTAACCACCGGTATTTCCTCTACCTTATACGGCTCATCGGAATATGTTTCACTGCAGCAGTTCGTAACATTTATTTTGAGGGTACTGGGCTACAGTGACCAGAAAGGCGATTTCAAGTACAGCCAATGCCTTGAAAAGGCTGTTCAGATCGGACTGCTCAACAACGAGGAAGTATATTATTACACGAGCAAGGACAGTTTTATCAGGGATGATATCGTAGGTATCATAGTGAATGCTCTCTCAACAAATGTCAAGGATTCGGGCACCACGCTGCTGGAGAAGCTTGTTTACGAAGGCGCAATCGATATGGAAGCTGCAGCCGGTGCGGGGTTCATTTCTCTTGAACCGGTAACCATAAAGGATCCGAACCTGGAAGCGAAAATCAGAGAGATAATAGGGAAAAAGGAAGGGGAACTTTTTGCCTATGAACTGGAAAAAATCGGATCAATAGATGCCCGCAATTCGGGTATCTCTTCGCTCGACGGGCTGCAATACTGCAAAAATCTTAAGAAGTTGTATATCACTGATAACAAAATAACCGATCTTGAACCTTTGAGCGGGCTTGTACACCTTACAGCCCTCCTGGCAGCCAGGAATGAAATCAAAAACATCGATACTCTGAGCAATCTTACAGATCTGCAGTTTCTTGATCTTTCGGTTAATAAAATCAACATCATCAAGCCATTAGAATCACTTGCAAATTTGGAAACTTTGGGTATTGGAAATAATCCGATCGTAGATATCACACCGGTATCCAGCCTGAGAAACCTGGAACAGCTAAGCTTGACCGGACTAAATTTGTCGGATCTCAAGCTGGTAGAAAACCTTGACAAACTGACCTGGATTTATGCAGGAGCAAATGAAATAATCGACATTTCCCATTTGGCCAAACTGGAAAACCTGAGCTACCTGGATCTGACATTCAACAAAGTCAGTGACATCAGTGTGCTGAAAAAACTCAAAAACCTGAAAGTACTGAAAGTTTCCAACAATTCAATAAACGATATAAGCAGCATTTCAGAGTTGGTAAACCTGGAAGAATTGGATCTGTCAGACAACAATATCTCTGATATCGCCGCTCTCAAGGGATTAGTAAATCTGAAGTCACTGTTTCTGTCAAATAACCCGATAGCAAATTACATGCCAATCAAAGATATATATGGACAGCTGGAGTCTAAAGACTTCAATGTGGTTTTCCCATAAACAGGCATAGGCTCACCCTCCCCTGATCAGCTGCCGCACTGCCAGCACAAGGAACATGAAATGCGAAGATCCGCCGCCCAGCACGTATTCCGTTTGCTGCCACAGGTACGGGAATGTCAGCAGCTCAGGAAAGTCGGGGCGTATCAGCGCAGTCCCTGAAATCACGCCGCCCGGGATGTACGACCAGTCGGCACGGTTGATTCCATAACTCACGGTTGCAGATTCAGTGCCTATTCCTGATGCAAACGAAACGGAGTTTGATCCCGGATGGCATCCCAGGACAAAGTTCAGCGCATTGAAAACCAGTTCAGGATCGAATATATCGGGGTAAGCCTTGTGCAGAAAATAATATTCGAACCCTATCCTCTGGATCATCCATCCAGCTCCCCAAATGAACGGCCGGTACGGGATCCCGTATGGCGTTTCGGCGCTCTGCTGCTCGTATTTCTCCTTCAAACCCGGTAACGCACTCCGGATCGCCTTAGTGAAACCGGCATCGTTGATGGCTTTATCAGCCCTTGCTATAAACCAGCCTGTTTTATCGATATTACTGACTATGAAGTCAGTTTCCGACAACAGGAACTCCCTGTATTCCTGTTCCCCGGTAGTCAGCAGCAGTTCGGCGGCTGCATGCAGTTTAGCTGTTTTTGCGTCGCCGCTTCCGTCCGTGATCCTGAAAAGTTCACGGGCGATCTCCAGCGCCTCATCGCTCAGCTTGTCGTTGAAGCCCTTCAACGCGCGGGAAGCAGCAGCCAGATGGGCGGCAGTCGTCAGTTCTCTTATTGGATTGTCTTCTGTAAACACCCACCGGTCGTCGTCATTCCCTTTGATCCCGTCCGTCATGACCGCACTGTCGCCGAGGTGCACATACTGTCTCAGATGGCTGCTGATAATGCCGCGATAGAGCCGCCCCAGCGAACGGTATGCACCTGCAATGGAAAGCACGCCATGCTCTATCTGCTGGAGGATGTCGTTTTTGCCGTCAGGCTGGTGGATCTCGGTAATTTTCCTCTCCTGGTCGATGGTGGTCACGTCGTAATAGACATTAAAAGATTCATATGCCAGCGTCAGGATATATACCTCGCCGGACTGCGATTCCACGCGGAGATCAAAATCGCCGGCATCATGCCAGCCGCCTGCGTTCAGCCCAGGAACCACATCTCCCGGCTTGTACCGGGTCAGAGTGGAAGGTCCCTGCCTGTATCCGTCAAAGTGGTTATAATCGACAGGGGCCATCCTGGCGTCATCATTATGGCAAAGCCCGTGCCATACGCGGTACTTCTCGCTGACCCTCATATGGCACATCTGCACCGGGAGGAAGTACTCCAGCACCGGCTGCCAGACTCCGCGGTCGTAAACATCTTCAGCTATACGGAAAATGGACGACTCCGATGAGCCATAGCGTATTTTATACAAACCTTCTTCTTTTACCTGCGTGAAATCGAACCTAAGGTAGTTATAGCGGAGGAACCTTCCCCATTCCTGCGCTTCAGCCGAAAAGACTTCTTCTTCGCCGTTTTCCGTTATTTTAACAAGCACAGGTCTCCTTCGTTCCGTATCCCGCCTGTCAAGCTCTATAACCGCTGTTTTGGCCTGCTCGGGATGATACCCCACCTGCGATATCTGGATGACCGGATTGTACATCCAGCCTTCTACGACATTCGGAGTTATGACCCACCGGATAGCTTTCTCAGTCGCACCGGCAGGCACCTCGCTGCTTACCACGAACCAGCCGTTGTTGTGGTTCATACGGCCGTCGTACAGTTTCAGTTCAGTACCCATGCTCTCTATCACAAGGCGGTTGTACGGGTCGTCCGGCCTTACGATGAAACGCCTGCCGACTGCATAAGGCTCGGCGATTATGTCATCCGCGACAATTGGACTATACTCTTTATTGCCATCGGCAAGACGTTCTGCGTCCGCCTTTGCGTCAGGCTCGCTGAAATTCCAGATATGTAAGTAATTCGACGGCATCTTCAGCACAGGACCGTTGGGCTGCTTCGGGAAGATACCATGCTTGTCGTCCATTATCCAGGGTTTTCCGAACAAAGCTCCCGGAAACAACTCAAGGTTGAAGCATATTTTGCCGACGAACCTCTCCGGTATGGGCCTGTCCAGGTCCACAGTGATTATCACTGACGGTCCGTCGCCTTTGACGGTGACCTTGTAATTGAACTTAAAATCCGGATAGATCATCGGATTCAAACCCTTCAAATGCCTTGACGGGTCCGGGTAGCCAAGCACAGCAGTGATCGTGTTGGCTGCTTCGTCCATTTCACGGCTGATCTGCTTCGGCACCGGCTGCCACTGCCCGGGTGTTTGCTCGAAACGTATATCCCCGTTCGTAGCGACACGGTTGCCGTGCATGATGATGCTCACACCCGACTGATGCCCCTCCGGATAGATATCGCTGAAAGCCATCACGTCAACGCCCATATTCTGAAAATAGCCGGATTCGGCGTTCAGTCTGAAACCCTGTTTCATATTGCTGGTACCTCCATTATCACTGTTTCTGGTGTTCCCGATAACTCTGACATTGGTGTGCGTCCACAAGTTTATCCCATATCAATCCCCTGCCGTGCACCTTGTCATTTTGCAATAAGGCTGTCATAGCAAATATTATAAATGATGCCTGACATACATTATATCAGATAGCCATTTTCGTCTCCATTGCCATCTTTATTATCACTTTCTTCAGATCTTCCCGCACGGTTTTCTACACCGCTGTCCCCGTCTCTTCCTTTACCGTTGTCTTCGGTGTTTTTTCCGCCGGCGTAATTATAATCATCTGCTTCACTGTCTTTATCCCGCTTAGTCCCCGCCATTCCGTTTTCAGTTTCTATAATGCGGAAAAGCCTGAGGACGAAAGCGCTTTTGGTCCCTATGACCAGTACCGGTGCCATGAACACGCCGACGAAAAGGAGCAGCCAGTCATAAAAGAAAAAGAGCCATATTTCGAAAGCCGCAAGGGCAGTACAGATCAGCGAACGTACAATAAAGCGGGAAAAAATGATCCTGGAATTCGTCAGATGGCGGAAAACCGAGTTCCGATACCTGGCTGCGAGAGCAAAAACATAGAAGAAATGCACAAGGAACATCACCAGGCTCAGAAAGCCCAGTATCAGGAAAATGAGCGGGTTGCCGCTGACATTTTCAAACAGGAAAAAATCGGCATAGATGGCTGCGACAAAGGCAATAGCCAGTACCGACAGGACCAGTCCCTGTTTCAGGTTTGCACGGTATGCCTGGAAGTATTCCTTCACTAAACCCGTATCACGGTCTTCGATGATTTTGAGCATCACACTGTAGGCAGCGACCGCAGAAACACCGAATGTCACCACAGGCAGCGAACCCAGAAGGAAAAGGAAATTCAATACCAACAGGTCCCAGAAACGCGAAAGAACTTGAGCCGTCTTGCTTTCATACGAGAAAAATTTAGCCAATTGCCAGCCTCCGTTCCTTTTTAGTGCAGAGAAACCTCATACTGAGAGCCAAAACCTCCATGGAACAAACAATTATATGCGAAAATACCGGATCAATATCAGTGTAAATATCGGATATTGATCCATATAGATTATATCATTTCAACCCTGACACAACATTACAGCACAGATAGTTTTCGTTCGCGCGAAATCTATCTCCCAGGTTTCGCCCAAAGCCTATACCGTAGGTCTGGATAAAACCTGTACCCCGCCAGTGCCAGGTGGAACCGGAATATTGCAGCATTGCCTTACAGGGCCGGAACAGTATCATCACGGCCGGAATGCTTGCCGGTACATCAGTAAAAATGTATTTGCAGGCAAAACAGTATCTGCTGTTAATAGCGTATCCCCCACTTATATAAGTGGGGGATACCTGTCTCATCGCTATATCCAGGTTTTGATACGGAACCGGTTCCCGTATCGGAGAAAGGGGATCAGTTCTCGGCCTTCTGCAGCTTGTAACGCGTTGCAGCCTGCTGACGGCTCCATTCGCGGACCTGGTCGTAACCATAGTCTTTGCAGACCTTGATCATCTGCTGTACATGGTAGTTGAACTCGCCGTCATTCTTTGCATAGATAGCACGCCACGAGTACTGCTTGATTGCCTGTGTGACCTGTGTCCAGATCAGTTCGAGTTCGTCGGAACGCTTCGGCTCTGAATACGATGTTCCGGGTACTACCATGTACTTGCCCTTCTTCATGCATTCATTGACAGTCGTGACCTTGTAGTAGTCACGCCAATCCTGTTCGATCGTGCTCTGGGCAGGGCCCGCCATGCTGCGCCATGTATCCTTGTTGAATGTCTCACCGTTGGAATCCGGATTCTTTGTGTCGATTACCCACGTCGTATTGTTGATCTGCAGCATTCCGTCGGTGAAATTGCCGCCAAGCTTGTATGTCTTGCCTGTTTCAGGGCTGGTCCATGTGACGCCGCCGAGATCGTAATGCGGATCGTGGTTGCATTTCAGGCCAAGGTCGGTAAAGTGAGTATAGCCGTTGTCATCATAGTACCACATCAGTTCCGGCAGGCCATACCAGATAGTCATGGCGCCCTCCGGCGTAAAGAGGTAGTTGAGGATCTCCATACAGAGTTCGGGATATTCGGTATAAGCACCGATCGACCAGACACGGTTGCCGCCAAGCATGCTCATCCCGTAAACAGCCGGCGAAGCATCCTCGGGAACCATCGGAAGCATCATCTTTCCCTGTTTCATGTGCTCGGTCGTGTTGTAGGAGGCTGATCCGGCAAAGTTGAAAATGGAAAAGAATGTGCCGCCGGCTTTGACTTTATCAGACATCTGGTCAAATGTCTGGGTCATGGAGTTGGGATCAAGGAGGCCGTTCTGATAAAGCCTGTTGAAGAATTTCAGCATTTCGAGGTATGGACCGTTTTCCATAAGTGCGTCATAGTATTCGCCGTTTGTGGGATTATACAGGCCGACAGCCAGTTCGTCATAACCATAGTATGCGGTAGCCATAGCCTTTACATACATTACCATGCTGCCGTCCCAGTCAGGCCAGAGGGATACTGCATATGTTTCCCTTCCGTTCTCGTCTTTAGGGCAGATCTCTTTCATCTGTTTGAGTACATTGAAATAGTCGTCAAGGTTCTTTACCTTCGGGTAACCAAGCTTTTTATACAGATCCCACCTGAGATCCCATGTATAGAAGAAGCTCTGGTGGTCATCCTTGCTCAGGGCAACGCTGTGGCCGATACCATAAATATGGCCGTCCCCCGATATCTTTCTGTTTGTCTCAAGAGCGATCTTACAGTTGTTCCAGATCATAGGCGCATAGGTCTTGCAGAGATCGCCCTCTTCCCAGTCATAAAGGAGCCCTAGCTGAACGGCTTTCTTATATTCGGCCCCGTTATCGCCCCATACGACGATGTCGCCCATGTCGCCTGACTCAATCAGCGTTTCGTATGTACCTTCGGCGTCCGGTATGATGTTGAGCCTGACATTGAATTTGTCCTCAAGCAGTGCGGCATACCAGCCTATCTGATTCCCGCTCCAGTTGGCAAGCTGCGAATATACGTCCAGCGTGATCAGTTCACTGGGCTTTTCCGCCTTATCAGTACTTTCCACTACTTCTATCTCTTCGCTGCCGGCCGCTTCCTGGACCATCGGCTGATCTTCAGTTAATCCCGTTCCTGACTCATCATTTGCATCTCCTGCAGCAGGCTGGCCGTCTGCCGTAGTTCCGCCGGCGTTGCCGCTCGTGCCATCTGCTGAAGCGTCTCCGCCTGCCGATGCCTGGCCGCCTGAGGCATCAGACGCCGACCCGTCGGTTCCCTGTACGGCCGCATCACCGTCTGCCGTCCCGCCGTCCTGTCCGCAGCCGGTGATCATGAACAGCATGGACAGGATCAGCATAACGCTCAGGATAGTAGATACGATCTTTTTGAATCCTTTCAGCTTTTTCATTCAGAGCACCCTTTCATTGTTAATATGTTTCATATCCGGGCCATATGCCCGGTGTGTGATCGTTCGCCGAAATCATCCCTTTATGGCTCCAAGCATGATACCCTTGACAAAGTACTTCTGCATAATCGGGTAAACAAGCAGTATGGGGATTATTGTCGCCATCGCGATCGTGTACTTGACTACTTTTGAATTCAGAGTATTTTCCAGTACAACATTCGTGCCTGTGCCTCCGGCCATGATCGACTCAAGGTCGGAAGCCTTAACAAGGTAAAAGTACAGCCGGTGCTGCAGCGTGAACAGTTTTGGCGAACTTTTCATAAGCAGCAGAGAGTCCTGGAATGAGTTCCAGTTCCCTACCGCTCCAAAAACAGCGATCGTTGCCAGGATAGGTTTCGAAAGCGGCCATATGATCTTCCGGAAGATCGTAAAAGTCGATGCGCCGTCTATGAATGCGCTCTCTTCCAGTTCGCCGGGGATCGACTCGACATACGTCTTAACAAGGATTATATTATACGGCGCTACGATGCCCGGGATTATATACGCCATATAGTTTTCCGTCAGGCCCAGCATAACCATGTTCATGTACCAGGGGATAAGACCTGCGTTGAAATACATCGTTATGACGAGGTAGCGATACCAGAAACTCCGTTTCCAAAGCTTCTTTTTTGTCACGAGATAACCCGCCAGGGCGCTGGCAGCCACCATCAGCGCAGTTCCTATGATCGTCCTCGAAACGGTCACGATGAATGCGCTCCCGAGGTCGTTGACCTCTTTCAGGGCAATGTAGTTCGATATGTTTATCCCCACGGGATAATATGTAATCGCTCCCTTCAGTACGAGGTCGTTGTCGGAAATGGTATTGATAAACAGGTAGTAAAACGGGAAGATGCACAGCAGCATGAAAATCGTGAACACCGTAACGTTTATCACATCGAATGCGACTTCCCCCGGACTTCTGCGGAATCCGGAACGACGGGCGCTTTTAAGTTTGAACTCCGTTGAGTTGTTCATCCTGCACCTCCTAAATTATCCCTTCGCCGCGTACCGACTTGGACACCCTGTTCGCGAACATCAGCAGAGCGATGCTTACCAATGACTTTGTCATTCCGATAACGGTCGAAAGCGGGATCCTTCCGCCGGTAATACCAATGTTGTAAACATACAGGTCGAGGACTTCTATCACGTCCTTGTTATTCGCGTTCTGGAACATCAGGTATTGCTCCAGGCCATTGCTGAGAGCTCCCGCTATCGTGAGCAGCAGAAGCACAAGGTACGTCGGCAGGAGTCCCGGCACAGTGATATGCCAAATCCTTTGGAAACGGCCGGCGCCGTCGATTTTCGCCGCTTCATACAGTTCCTGGTCAATACCTGCTATCGCAGCAATATATACGATGGCGCTCCAGCCAAGGCTTTTCCAGATGCCCCACAGGAGCATTTTCAGCCATGTATGTTCCGAACTCATCAGCCAGTTGATATTACGGTTGGCGTTGAAAAGATCAAGGAATGAATTCAAAAAGCCTTCCGTACTGAAAATAGCGAGAGCGATCGCATATACCAGCACCCAGCTTATAAAGTTCGGAATGGTCGTCACCGTCTGGACTACGCGTTTGAACCGGTTGCTCCTGATTTCATTGAGGAAGATCGCAAATGCCATAGGCACCCAGCTTGTCAGTATGCCAAGCCCGCTCATCGCCAGGGTATTGCGCAGGACTCTCAATATATCGTTGACCGTCGCCTGATTCCGGAACAGTATCGTAAACCATTTGAACCCCACGAAATTCTCGCGGCTCAATGTACCCCCTGCCTCGTAGTCGAAGAATGAATAGCGCCATCCGTACAGGGGCAGGTATAAGAAGACGAACGCCAGGATTATTATGGGCAGCAGCATGAGGAAGAGGGTATATTTCTCGGGCATCTCCATTTTTTCTTCCTTCTCGAGCCGCCGCTCGGACACGAGTATTATAAGGCTGACCAGGAGCAAAACGGCCGCAAGGCCTGCATAGATATAGAAAACAGAAGGAAACACTACCTGTGCCCGCCGCGCGCCCCTGGATGCCTGGAGTTCCAGGTAAGACTTATATATACCGCACAGACCGGCTGATACCAGGACGGCTCCTGCCAGGGGGAACCAGATCCCGCGCGACCTCATGCGGTTGTTGCCAAGCGACATACATCCTCCGATCCCGCAAAGGATCGCACCGACAATTATGACAACCGATGCGGCGCTCAACAATACGAATGTCGATTTATTGACCGCGCCCTGCCTGAACATGGCATTGAACCTTGTGGTAAGGTTTGAAAACGAAAACCCCGTCGTGAACAATGAAATATTTTTGTTTATCAGATTCGAAATGCGTGCCGGGTTGAGCCCGGGAAAAAACATGCACAGGCATAAAATCAGTGAACTTATGCGAAGGATGCCATGCAGTATCGTCGACGGTTTTAAAGTCTTGACCTCTTTTGCGGTATTAAGTTCGTTCGGTTGTATCGCCGTGTTATTCATATCATTTATTCTCCTTAAACGATAAAGCCTGGATCATATATCGTAAAGGCGGCTTGCATAAGGGATCCGCAGGTGCGGCCCCTGTTCGGGGACCGCACCCTCCCTTTCGGCGTCAGACTTTCTTCTTCCTTGCCTTCATGTATATTCCAAGTGATGTTACTGCACAGCCCAGTACATACATGAGTTCGCCCGGCACTCCGCCTGCCTTCGGAAGACCGGAAGCTGAAGCGCCGGCTGATCCGGCATCCTTGCTCAGGCCGGAAACCGTAAATGTGATAGTGACGCTCTTTGTCGGCATCTTGTATGAAATGGCTTCCGTTCCGGTCGAAGTGTATTCATTGAGTATATCGATCTGGACATAATCGCCGTCGGTATTGACCGTGAATGCTGTCTGGGCTTTTCCGCCGTCTATCGACGTCTTAACGTCACTGATCGTTACATATCCTTTATCAACAAGAACACTGGGTATATCGGTGGACACATAGAGCATACGGATCGTCTGGTCAGAACCCAGACCCATGGGGCCGAGATCGACGCCTACCGTATACGTACCGTTGCCTGTGACAGCAGCGTCCTTCAGTGTTCCGCCATAGTCGACAGCGTTGTTGTCACTGTCCCAGCCGGTCAGGTGTGTGAAGTAGTCTGTCTCTTTTCCGTAATTCTTCTCATTCCAGGCGTTACGGAAAATGTATGACTCTGTCTGGATGCCGAAGTAAGCGTTATAATCCGCTGCCAGTGCGGCATCTATGTCGATATCCGCATCTTTTTCCTTCTTCGGTCTTTCACCGCGGATGAATGCGAACTCGATCTCAAGGGTCTCCACATTGGCAAAGGCTGCCGGGTCGACTATTTTCCAGCTTGCATCGTCCAGTTTCTTGTCGTAGGAACGTGCATTGTCCGGAAGCGCGGTTTCCCATTCGTTATAAATGTTCATGCGGGTTTCTTTGCCGTTGTCCGAACTTGTATAGCCTTTTGTGAACTCGATCTCCCTGCCGTTGACCTTGATCGACTCGATCTTTATGAACCAGCCGGGATGCGAGATTTCAGCGTCCTTTATTCCGACTGCAGTAAATGCAAGGCCGGATGCCGCTTTGTCTTCCGTGCTTCTGAAATCAAGAGCTACCTTGTAATGTCCAGGGTCTGTCACTTTTGCATTGGTCGGAATGATTGCAGTTTCAGTGCCATCATTGAAGTATGTATTATTCCATGCTGTATCAGCATACATAATATACGCTTCAGCAGACGGCTGTACAAAATCAAAAGTTACCTCGACCGTTTCAACGGAAGCGAATGCATCTTTGTCGACGATTATCCAGTTGGCATCGTCAACTTTGCCGTCGTAGGACCTTGCATCATCGGGAAGATTGGCTACCCATTCGTTATATATGTTCATACGGGTAACAATTTTATCGTCAGAACTTGTATATCCCTTTTTGAGGCTTATTGACTTGCCATTGACCTTGATGTCTTTGATCTTTATGAAGTAGCCCGGGAAAGATCTTTCACCGGTTTTTATCCCGAGTGCGGTGAAAGCAAGGCCGGATGCCTTTTTGTCCGCTGTCTGCGTGAAATCGAGACTTACGGTATATGTACCGGATCCGGTGATCGTCGCATCTTTCGCAACTACGCCGGTATCTACAGGGTCGCCCCAGTACTGGTACGTCCAGGTCGAATCGGCATACATCAGGTATGCGACATCCTGTGGTGCATGCAGTTTGAAGGATACCTCGATGGTCCTGACTGAAGCAAACGCATCCTTGGATACGATAACAGCCGAAGCATCGGAAATGTTATTGTCAAAGCTCCTTGCGTCGTATGGAAGTTCCGATACCCATTCGTTGTAAATATTCATGCGGGTCGTTATTCCGTCGTCCGAGCTTGTATAGCCTTTTGTGAATTCGATATCTTCTCCGTTGATCTTAATTGACGTAAGTTCGATCGTATAGTAGGGGAACGCAAGTTCACCATTCTGGATGCCGAGTGCTGTAAACGCTATACCGCTTGCCGCACCCGCTTCCGTTCCTGTAAAATCAAGGCCGACCGTGTATTCACCCGGGCCGGTGATGTCTGCTTTAGCCGCCTTGACACTGCTGTCGTCTGTGCCCCAGTACTGGTTCGTCCAACTGGCATCAGCATACATCAGGTACGCGAAAGTGCTGTTTTCGCTCGTATCTGCCATGGAAGGTACCGTCGCGATGCAGACCATCAGAACCAATACCAGCATTAGTGAAATTAGCTTCGTCTTCATTATATTACTCCTTTCACTTAATATTTGGTGGTAGTATGACAGGATACCCGTCCGCGGCTTCGGAAAGTAAAACGGCACTTCCTTCTGCAGTAAATCACATCCTGAAAATACTGCCTTCCAGTACGAATGTCGTCTTCCCTGCCAATGAGGGAAGCCCCGTCTTATTCTCTATCTCAACCGCCGACGCGGTCCCGTTCAGGAAATTATTTGCTAAGTCCTTCGATCCGCATTATGTACCTTTGCCTTCTGCAAGCAGTTGATTGCCCGGCCGGCCGTTCTGCCGGCCGATTGCTCATCCGGCTGTCCATTCAGTCTTAAAGCCGGCGGGCCATTCGGCCAGCCGGTCGCCCGCTTCGTCCGCCCAGTCATCCAGCCGGCCGGCCATTTCTGTATCAGCCGATTCGCCTGACGGAATTTCCCGGCTGCAGCGATCCTTTTACAATAACCTGCTCCTCGTGTTTTTTCATCGGCCCTTCGATCTGTTCTATCAGCTTTATTACTGCCTGTTTCCCTATCATATGGGCATCCTGGCGATATGTGGCAAGCTGCGGCCGCAGATGTATTGAAAGATTGATGCCGTCGAATCCGACAGCACTTATGTCATCCGGAACGGAGAGGCCGTGTTTCTCGAAGATTCTCAGCCCTCCAAGATACGAGTAATCATCAGGGTAAATGATACATGTCGGAGGCTCCGGAAGGGATAAAAGCATTTCCGTTGCTTCGGCGCTTGCCTCCGGGTCGTGGTATTTTCCACTGACTATATATTCTTCAGGCGTCCGGATGCCCAGTTCCATACAGCCCTTGTAGAATCCGGCGATACGTTTCTGCGTAATGAAACCGTTCTCCTGGCCGTGGATGAAAGCTATCTTCCGGTGTCCCCTGCTGACGACAAAATGTATTATTTCGACCATGCTCTCCACATTATCCGTCATGACCGATACACACCCGGAAAAAACATGGTCCAGTACAACGATAGGCAAATCACTGGCTGCAAGTTCGACGACGTCAGGATCCTCGAACCGTGCCTCCATGATTATGACGCCGTCACAGTTCCGGTAGGCAGAATGGCTGTAAAAGCTCATTTTCGAACTGCCTACGCGGTCGCTGATGAACATTATGTCATATCCCAGGTCTGTTGCAGTGTTGCGGATGCTGTTAAGAACATTTGCAAAGTATTCATGGTTTATCTGATCGGCAAACAAAACGCCTATAAGGTATGACCGTTTAGTCTTGAGAGAACGTGCGGCTGCGTTCGGGCGATATCCCAGATCACGCGCCACCTGTCTGATACGCTCTGCCGTTGCCGGATTGACGTCCGGTTGGCCATTCATTGCTTTCGACACTGTAGAAACCGATAGACCGCATATCTGCGATATCTGTTTTAGCGTTACCAAGGTAAGCCTCCGTGTCCGAAATCGTTTTCGTAATATTATAATAAATTGTTATAAGTGCGATTGTCAACCCCAAGTTAAGCGCCATATTCAATAAAATTTCACCTTATTCGAAACGTTTTCGAAATATATGGCTTCATCTCCCCTTTTCCGTTATAATTTTTATTGAAAAGAAATCCCCATCGACATACAGATCAACGGCCGGTCGTGCAAGCTCGCCGGAAAGCCATACACGGCCTCAGATGACGGCATATGCACACGCGTCAACCTCTACAACGAATGGGTCCCGGAAGTCCCCGGCGGGACATGCACCGCCGACGGAAGCGCCATGGGGGCATCGGCCATGCTGCTCGATCCCAAAGACTACCCGGAAATAAGGACCATGTCCGTCACATTCAGATTTGTCCGGCACAGCAGCCTGCCTCAATGAACCCACGTTCCATAACAGCCGCATAGAAAAGCAAAAACCCTGAAGATTCTGATTCTTCAGGGGTTTTTATATTACGGAGCAATCTTGCAGGGTTTTTGCCATAGTCACAGTGGTCCTTGCCGGACTTAAGCCAAGATCAGAGTAATTTCACCGGACTGCCGGAAACCTTAATATATAACGTTCCAATGACAATTGCAATGACCTTTTGGCCGTAAAACAAGGCCATATTTATTACTCGGCCGGGTTTTCACACACCCCGACAAACAGCATGCTGCCGTCAGGTGCGGTGATACAGAAGATAAAAGGACGGTCAAGGATCATTTCTGCGCGGCCTTCAGGGAGCGCAGATCCTGCATAATTGATCTGGGTAAATGCGGATGCTTCAACACCATCTTCATCAATTGCCATATGAGTTTCCTGGAGCACGTCAGTTATAAATGCCATGTGGTCCGTAATTCCGCTGAAGTCTGCGTCAGGCAGAAAGGCAGAGGTTACCCCAAGGCTTTTGAGGGCATCGGTCAATGCAAGTCTTGAGCCGAAACTAAACTTGGGTATTTTCCATACTACTTCCCCAACGAATGATTCTCCTCCTTCGAAAGTCTCCTTCATTCTATCCGGAGACGCAAGCAGATCATACGGGGAAACGCCTTCGTCAGGCAGTATGAATTCCATATGGCTTCCGTTTTTCAGCGACATGCCGGACCTGGTAAAACCCTCTCCCCTGCTGAATCCGGTTGATGGATTAGTTTTATTCATAAAATCAACTTCCACCTCATCGCCATTCGAGAGATAAAACATATCTTTTGCAGTTTTGCTCCTGTTAAAACGGTCGATCCATTGATCGTAAAAATAAACCGTGTTCAGTATTGACAGGATTTGCTCAGGATCTGTCTCAATTGTCGGCGAAAGCGTTCCGTTAGCGTTGGCCGATACCCAGTCAGCCATAGCCTTTCCCGTTTCTTTTCCGGAAAAATCGACACTGTGGCAGCTTGCGTAGAAGTTCTCTGCCGCATTTTTTACAAAACTCCCTTTGAATGAAACCGGTTCACCATCCATATCATCATCAAGCCAGATCGAGTTTGCAATTTTAAGCTTTCCGATTTTATTATCCCTGTAAACCCTTCTGTAAAGGTTGCCGCACTGCTCTGCAAGCACCTGGGGATCGGAAACGCCTAACAGGGCAAGCAACTGATCCCGCGTGTCGCTGCCGGCGCCCGCAGCTGCGACAGACAGGGCATAATACAACGACAGCGGCGAATAGTTGATGTTTTTGCCTTTATCTGCGAGCACAAGGGCCCCCGTTTTATACGAAAAGTCATCAAGAGCTTTTAAAAAGCTGTCATCAACAGGGTTTTGCTCCATGATGGTTATTCTCGTATCAACGTCGTCGAATGCATAAGCTTTCGGATAAACAACATCCAGGACAGCTCCTGTATCTTGCTTCCCGATTCCGGTAAGCAATGCAATAATGCCCGCACTTAGCAGCACCAATGCACAAACCGCAGTAACCACATATTTTTGCCGTATATAGCTTTTCTTCATGGTTTTTTTATCCTTTGCATCGTTCACTAACTTATCAGGAATATCACCGGCAGTATCAAATTCCTTCTCTTCACTCATAGCAGAATTCCTCCTTTTCAGGCTATTTCTAACTTATTCTCCATATTGCAGCATATCACCCGGTACAGCTCTATAACCCGGCTGCCCTTCATGCATCCTCCCGGCTGTTTTATACCTATATAGACGAAAGTAAAGCACAAATATTTCCCTGTGGCAAGCTTTTCATAAACATATTATTACACATCCGGTGCAGCTTTAGGGGACAGTTCTGCATTTTTATCGTAGCTTGGCTCAGGGACAGTTCTGCATTTTTCGTGGCTCAGCCCGGGGACAGTTCTGCATTTACGCACAAGTTAACAATGGGACAGTCCTGCTTTTTATACGGCTTTTTCCGGGGACAACCCGGGGACAGTTCTGCATTTTTTTACGCAGCCCGTTCCAGGAACAACCCGGGGACAGTTCTGTTTTTTGCGTACTGTCCCCGAGCCGGTATGTTCACCGTGACAGAATGTAAGCAAATATTCTCTGCCACGGCTTGTTTGAACTGTAAGTCTTTATCCTGTCCCCGAGGATGCCTGCAGTCCTGAGGCCTGCTTCGGAAATGAACTTCTCAAGCCTGTCGATCGCCTTTGTCCCGCTGTTGTCAGAATAGCCGACGATAACCCTGCCGCCCGGGAGCAGATGAAGGGGACATTCTTCAAGGAACCGCCTGACCGTCTCCTGCCCTTCGTCATTGAGGGCAAGATCAGCCCTGTTTTTAGCCGGAGCCTTGACCCACGGCGCGTTGAAAATAATGAGATCATACTTTGTGTCCGATACGGGACTGAACAGGTCGCCGGCATCCGTTACTGCAATAGTTCCACAGTTTTCCATGGTTTCATCACTGTTAAGTTTTAAATTCATCCGGGTCATGGCGACTGCTTCAGGCAATATATCCGTCGCTGTAATATCAGGTTTCAGGTCTTTCAGTATCTGCCATGCAGCGATGGTCAGTACCCCGGAACCGCAGCCCATATCCAGGACCCTGGGATTGGCAGGCATGAATGTTTTGCATTCCTGTATAGCCCTGCACATAAGCGATATGGTTTCTTTTGACCGCGGCGTCAGCACATCAGGATATGTCCTCAGTGAAATACCCACTGATTCGACCGTAAATAATATGTTCAGATCATTCGACAGCCTCTCTGCATCACCTACCGGCAGAACTACCGGAGGCGCTCGGATGTGATATGAAACATGAACAGCCGTCGAGAATGATTCTCCACGGCTATACAATACGTAAGTCTCAGAGCTTAAGTATTATTTACGTCGTCGTTTACTATACATATCAGGTGACTCCCTTCCAAATATAATATTATCATGGAAACACAAGTGCATTCAATTAGTATAAGTAATAGCGAAAATCCAGATAACTCAACCGGGAATGTGGTAAAATAAGTCAGGAGGGATTCGGATGGGCAAATACGGAATAGTACTTACAACATTCGAAAGTGAGCAGCAGGCAAAGCCTGTAATAGACGAAATCCTTGGGAGCAAACTGGCAGCATGTGTACAGGAAATAAAGATAAGAAGCCATTATACCTGGAAAAACGAGCTTCACCATGATGATGAGGTTTTGGTGCTGTTCAAAACCAGGAAAGAATTATATCCCGAGTTGGAGAAGAAACTTTTGAAAATCCATCCATATGAAACGCCGGAAATCCTGCTTATAGATGCGGAAAACGGAAGCGCAGCATACTTGTCATGGATAGATGGGCAAACGCGCAAGGATTAATCGGCGGAAATACGAAGTATAACAGTCGAAGCATGCAAAATGTGAACATGCTGAATGCAAAAACCCTTGAGGTATTGATCCTCAAGGGTTTTTTGGTGGTCGGAGTGACAGGATTCGAACCTGCGGCATCTTGGTCCCAAACCAAGCGCGCTACCAGCTGCGCTACACCCCGTTATGCCGTAAACTGTAGTTGCCTGCAAACGGCGAATATATTTTACTATACGCCGGCCAAATAATCAATGGGAAACATGTTTTAACCGTTTTGAAAGATATTTGTAACAGTAACATAACTTGCTCCCTGTACTTGGCTGCCTTATAATCTAATCATGGGGATGAATGAAGATCTTTTTATGGCAGCGGGAAAAAGAAGCTTTGAGAAACGCGGGCTGAAACGGATACTTGGGCAGGCGAGGCGTGCTATCCAGGATTACGACATGATCCATGAAGGAGACAGGATAGCTGTCGGCGTCTCGGGCGGAAAGGATTCGCTGACCCTGCTTATTGCACTCAGGAAGCTTATAGACTTCTATCCTGCCAGGTTCGAAGTAAAAGCGGTCACACTGTCCATGGGGATCGGTGAGCCGGACTATTCGCCCGTACGGCAGCTTTGTGAGGACATCGGAGTAGAATACGTCATCGAAGATACATACATCGGGAAAATAGTATTCGAAGCGCGGCAGGAAAGCAATCCATGCTCGCTGTGCGCGAACCTGCGGAGAGGCGCGCTGAACAACGCCGCACTTCGTCTTGGCTGCAACAAGGTGGCCCTTGCGCATAACCGGGACGACGCAATAGAGACACTGCTTCTTAGCACTTTTTACGAAGGCCGCATACATACATTTTCGCCGGTCACATACCTTGACAGGAAAGGGATACATGTGATCAGGCCGCTTCTGTACGTGGAAGAAAAACAGATAAAGGCTTTCATAAAGGAGAACGGCATACAGGTCGTCCAAAACCCCTGCCCGGCCAACGGCAAAACAAAACGCCAATACATAAAGGATCTTCTGACGAATCTATCGTTTGATAACAGGGAAATCAAAAACAATATTTTCGGTGCCATAAAACGTTCAGACCTGGACGGATGGCACAAATAACGGAGGTCAAAATGTTCAGAAACAAAGGAAAAATCAGACGACTGGCTGCTGTCATCACCGCAGTTCTTATTCTCATTCCATTCACAGCTGCGGATACATATGCTGCCGATCCAACCGCTGTCAATGTCATCCATGAAGAGATAACCACCCAGACGATCACGCAGGGAGTTACTCTAGACAATATCGTCAGGTTTACAAAAAGTGGGTGGTATAACCTGTATGTACTCAAGATCAATCTGAACCAAAAGTACATTAGCGTTGACACGCTCTCGAATCCCGAGTCTTTTGCATTGCGCGCCTCGACGCTGAAGCTGGCTGAACAGTCAGGCGCGGTAGCTGCCGTCAACGGGAGCTTCTTTACTCCCGCCGGTACCGGCTATGGCTTCCCGGTAGGCGGTATAGTCAAATCTTCGGAACTGCAGAGCGTTTCCGACAACATCAACAAATACAGCAATTCGATGGCTTCATTCTCAATCACGACTGACAACAAGGCAATGCTGGATTTCTGGAAAGCGGACCTGAAACTGGTCTCGGAAAAAAGCGGCGTATCACTGGCATTCCAGCATTACAACAAGAAAAGCTGGAATGATTTCACCGAGATATACGTTTTTGACAGAAAGTGGGGCGAAAAAGCTTTCGGCGCGACCGCCGACATGCCGGACATTTTCCAGATGGTCGTGGACAACGGGGTCGTAACGCAAATGCTGTCAGGCGAACCGGCCCTGCTGATACCTGAAAACGGTTTTATCGTCGTTACCCGCAGCGAGGGAGCAAAAAAACTCAAAAGTGTTTTCACCGTTGGAGACAGCGTCCGCATGGATATAACCACGACCCCGGACTGGCAAAAGCTTAAAATGTCCGTCTCCGGCAGCGCCGTCCTGGTCGATAACGGGGTCATCCCGGAGAAGTTCTCTTTCGAAGCGTCGGACATAAAGGTCAAAAGCCCCAAAACAGCGCTGGGCATATCCAAAGACGGCAAAACGCTGTATTTCGTCACGGTAGACGGAAGGCAGACTGCGAGCCTCGGCCTGACATTGAAGGAGATGGCCCAGTTCATGCAGAGTATCGGCGCATATAACGCGATAAATATGGACGGAGGCGGCTCTACCACCATGGTGGCAAGGCCCCTTGGCGAAACAGGCGTCAAAGTCATGAACAATCCATCCGACGGCGTCGTCAGGACAGTCATCAACGGAATAGGGGTGTTCACGTCAGCGCCTCCTGCCGAGCTTGCGGGCCTGATCATCGAAACCGACGACAGATATATGTTTACAAATGCCACGCGGGCATTCAGGGTGAAGGGCTATGATAAGTATCTCAACCCGGTCGAAGTGGATCTGTCCAAGGTCAAATGGAGCGTTTCGGGAGTAAAAGGAACATTTGAGGGCAATGTCTTCAGGCCAAGTACATACGGGGAAGGGACAATAAAGGCCAGTATCGGCGATATCAGCACGTCAATAAGGATCAGCGTGCTTTCGAAACCTGCGACGCTCACCCTTGACACCAAGAACCTGAAACTGCCGGTAGGAAAATCAAAGACTTTCAAGGTGACCGGAACGAATCCCAGGGGTTACAAAGCAACAATTAATCCGGAAGATCTGAACTGGAAAGTCAGCAGTGATATCGGGTCATTCAGCAACGGCGTGTTCACAGCGGAGAAAAAAGGCGCGGGATATATCGAAGTCTCATTCGGCGACGCCTATGCCTACTGCCCGGTTTCAGTATCGTCAGAAACCAGGGAAGTAGTGGAAAGATTTGAAGAGACAAAAGGATCTTTCCAGTCGTACCCTGAAACCATAGAAGGATTCTATGCAGTCACAGACGAACAGAAAGTGTCCGGAAAATCATCCGGCAAGCTGATGTACAACTTTACGACAAATACCGATGTGACCCGTGCGGCATACTGGGTCCTGCCGGAAAAGGGGTATGTCCTCGATTCCGGTACGCATAAGATCGGACTCCATGTCTACAATGACCATGAAAACTCCGGATGGCTGCGTGCCGAACTGGTAGATGCAGACGGCAAAAAGCAGGTGGTTGATCTCGCCAAGATCATGAACTGGGTCGGCTGGAATTATGTCGAGGCATCCGTGGAAAGCATCAAAAAGCCGGCAAGGCTTAACAGGATCTATATAGTGCAGGTCAATCCGGATATGGACGCAGGCACCCTGTATTTTGACGACCTTACCTTTGTAACGAACGGTTACCCGTCGCTGGACGGCATAGAAGTACCTGAGGATACGCCGTTTGTCGACGAAGCGAACAAGGCTGTGAGCTTCAATAAAGCGACCGATGATTCTTTCAGGTTCGGTGTGATGGGACAGTCGAGAGCCCCGGAGAATGATGTTGAGAAAAGGCTCACAAAAGTATTCGCGGATAAGGTGACAAAATACCTGGAGGTCGGAGCGGTCGTCGGAAGCGGCTCTCACGAGTCGATCACGGCAAATGTCAAAAAGAAGCCTGTAGTCGCGACCCACAGCGTTGACCTGAAGAGTACCAAGGCAACAGATTACGCGTACTCGGTCACGGATTTCAAAAACAGCAGGTTCATCAAGCTCGATACAAGGAAAAACAGCCTGAGGCTGAGCGATCCGGATCAATGGAGCAAATTCCTCAACGATCTGGAATCCTTCAAGGGCAAGAATGTATTCATATTTATGGAGAGTTCCCCGGAAAACTTTACAGATAAGCTTGAACTGGCCCTGTTCAAAAAGACACTGAAGGATTACCGTTTCGATACACTAAAGAATGTATGCGTATTCTATAAGGGCAGCGAAAACAAATGCACCCTGGAAGACGGAGTGAGGTACTTTGAAACAGCCGGCTATGAAGTATCAGGCGTAAAGTCGAAAGACACCGGCAACGCCCAGTATGTACTGGTAACGGTCAAAGGCTCTGAAGTAACGTATGTATACAAGCCGATCGAATCCTCCTGATATTGCCCGGCTGGTACTGTCATCGGAAACCCGGCACAGTCCGGCAAGACGCAGACATGATACCCATGTGCAGTGCAAAAGAAAAGGACTTGCTGCATAATGGCTCACAGCATAAAAGCCTGCAGTACAGGCAGAAAAATTTCAGATACCGCAATAAAGAAGGCGCAAAATGGGTAATACTTTAAAGCATCAGATCATCGGGGGTTCATTTCCCCTTTGTTCTGATGCTTAGTATTGTCTGTTTGCGTTTTTCATTATTTAAAGCAACAACCCCATTCAATTAAAAAGGAGGACTTTATAAAATGCCTGCTGAAATACTGTTTTCATCTGTCGAATATGACAAATACGATGCTGATGTGACACTGCCGGCCAAATTCGGACGCCTCATCGACCGTATGGGAATGCAGGATGTGGTCAGGGATAAGTGGACCGCGATCAAAATGCACCTTGGGAGATATATCGGCTACTCCACGATACCGCCGATCTTTGTGAAAATACTCGTGGACAAGCTGAAGAGCTACGGAGCTAAAGTTTACATAACCGATCAGATCGTCTCCGAAGCCAGGGCGCGCGGATATAACGAAGATTATCTCGGGGCTCCGATAGTCGCGGCTGCAGGAGTCACGGGCAGATATTTCTATGAAAAGCATGTTGATTTCAAAAGCCTGAAAAACATTGATATTGCAGGCAACATACACGACGCCGATGTCATGATCGATCTGTCGCATGTGAAAGGCCACGGGGTCTGCGGATACGGCGGAGCCTGCAAGAACATCGCAATGGGCTGTGTCACGGACAGGACGCGCCATCAGATACATGGGCTGGAAGGCGGCATCGAATGGGATGAGAATTTGTGCATCCACTGCGGGCTTTGCGTCAACAGCTGCAACCATTATGCCAACAGGTTCAACGAAGACGGCAAATACGAGGTAAACTACCACCACTGTACACTGTGCCAGCACTGCGTAAAGGTGTGTCCGGCATCAGCCATGAGGATGCTGGATAACCAGTATGAAGATTTCCAAAAGGGCATGGCCCTGTGCACAAGTGAGGTACTGAAAACTTTTGAGCCCGGCCATGTTTTCTACATAAACTTCCTCATCAACATAACGGCGCTGTGCGATTGCTGGGGGCTGACCACACCATCCCTCGTCCCGGATATAGGAGTCATGGCATCAACTGATATCGTGGCCATCGAGAAGGCCAGCCTCGATGCAATAAAAGTTGAGAACCTGATCCCTGCGGGAGTCCCGAAAGGCCATGAACTTGGAACGAAAGGCCACCTGTTTGAAAGGCTCCATGGGAAAGATCCGTTCGTTCAGCTCAGAGAACTGGAAAAACTGGGCCTCGGCACGATGGAGTACGAAACTGAAACCATCGATTAGTGCCGGCAGTGCCGGAAATACAGCAATAGAAACAATTAGAGCAGGGAAGCCGATCAACATCACTTCCCTGCTTCTGCATACATGTGCCCGTATCTTGCAAGCATGTCTTCCAGCTTCGCTATATCGGCAGACTTCAGAAATTCGCCGGCATACGCTTTTATTTTTTCGATCTCATCGCCAGTAATGCCGTCCCTTGCTATATTCATGATCTCATCCAGTTCGTTTCTCCCTATCCTCGCTAATATGCCATAAAGAAAGATCTTGTCACCAAAACTCAGTTTTTTCATCGCTTCCAGGACAACATCATAAGGTACGGGACTGTCCCCTTCAGTCTCATTTTCTGAAGAACCGTCCCCCCTTGCGGTTTCATCCTGCGGATAACTGTCCGACATTTCTGAAGGACCGTCCCTCTCCGTGATCTGTCCTTTTGCAGGACTGTCCCCCGCCCCGGCCGGCGCGTCCCAACTTTCTGCAGGACTGTCCCTGCCTTCACCAGTCCGGCTCCTGTCCAGGGTCAGCATTTCTAAAGAACCGTCCCCTATCCCGGAAAGGCCGTACCTCTCCGAATTCCGGCTTTCTGCCGGACCGTCCAATGTTTTCGCAGAACCGTCCCCGGCAGCATGGACGACGAAATCAGCCAGGTCTGAAAAGCGGATACCGAAGCCGAAATGCAGCACTGCTGCATTTACAGCAAGTATCAGTATAGCAAGAGCGGCAAACAGTTTTAAAAGGTACCTGTTGTTTTCCATAAAATAAAACCTGTAATTCTTTTACAGGTATTATTTGCTATATGTATGAGATTCTATTCATCAGCAGCGGTTGATTTTTACGCCGCGTACTTACCGTCACAGACAGTTGATCCTGTTCCTTAGATAAGCTGCGAACTCATCCCTGAGTTCATCCCGTTTCAGGGCAAATTCGACTGTGGCTTCAAGGAAACCCAGCTTATTTCCCACATCATAGCGTTTGCCTATAAAGTCATAGGCATAGATCGGGTTCGCCGCCAGCATAGCCTTGAGCGCATCCGTAAGCTGTATCTCCCCTCCCTTGCCCGGCGCCGCATTTTCCAGGTGCGTGAATACCTCCGGCGTGACTATATATCTTCCAAGTATGGCCACATTGGAAGGAGCACTGTCAACATCAGGCTTCTCCACCATGTCTTCCACTTTATACACACGGTCCTCTATCAGGGCGCCTTTGATGATCCCGTATTTCGACACTTCCGATTCCGGAACCTGCTGTACTCCGAGTATGGTCGTATTGTATTTCTCATAAACGTCGATCATCTGCTTAAGGCACGGCACAGATGAATCCACGATATCGTCTCCCAGCAATATGGCAAACGGCTCACTGCCTATGAACGACCGGGCGCAGTATATGGCATGTCCCAGTCCCCGGGGTTCCTTCTGCCTGACATAATTCACATTGGCAAGGTTCGAGATGTCCTGGACAAGTGAAAGGAGCTCCTGCTCGCCTTTCCGCTTCAGCATGTCCTCCAGTTCGTATGATTTGTCGAAATGGTCCTCGATGGCCCTCTTTCCTCGCCCCGATACGATCAAAATGTCCTCGATGCCCGACGCGACAGCCTCTTCTATAATATACTGGATGGTGGGTTTGTCGACTATGGGAAGCATTTCCTTGGGCTGAGCCTTTGTGGCGGGCAGAAACCTGGTACCCATTCCGGCTGCCGGTATCACGGCTTTGCGTATCTTCAATTCCATCTCCCCTTCCTGAGAAATTTAATATGAAACATGCCCTGCCGTTCATAAACAGCCCGAACGGTTTGTACATCAGCATACTTTAATTATACACCATTCCTGGAATATTCGGCGACGTTGTCGTACTATATATACCTGGTACTTGGTATGGACTCCATTTTTTATGATATTATAATAGAGGATACCATCAAGTGGTCAATAATTCAACAGTATGCATCCCGGCGGCAGCCCGGGCGGGCATTTACCCTGAGGCGAGCGGCGCTGCCGTGATGAACGGCGGCCATGATGTATCCTGCAAAACATGGGAGGTGTTTATGAAACATTTTGAATTCAAGGCTTTTGCTGTACTGAACGAGATCGACCTCAATAAAATCGCTGTAAACTGCGGCATTCCCAAAAAATATACATGGGAAGAACCGCTCATACTGGACCATAAACTGCTCGGAAATATACTCGGCCGTAGGTACGATGCCGACAGCAAGGTCCTCATCTTCTCTTTCGGGAGTATAGTACTGGTCAATGTACCGGAGGACATAATGCCCCAACTGCTTGGCTTCATCAAAAAATACGTGCCTGGCGTGGATCTCGGCAATTGGAACAGATATACCGACGAGTACGAATTACGTACAGAACCCCAAAGCTCGCTGGAAATCACTGACGAATATGCGGTGGTACCCCGTTATGAACTGTTTTACATAGAACTCGCAGCCATAGTCATTGCCAAATCGGTTGCCATGGAAAAAACGGAAGACGAACTCGGCAAGATCTTCGACCAGCTCGAATCCACGATAGACCGGCTCGAACACGGCCAACTGCGCATCGGCGACAGGGAACTGGCCCGGGCTACGGCGCAGGTGACAAGGCACCAGTACAACACCATAAGCTATATCATGATACTCGACAAACCTGACATAACGTGGAGCAACAGCGAAGCATCGCTCTTTTACGAAAAGATGTCGGACATTTTCGAACTGAACGACAGGTACACTATCCTGACGAAAAAAGCCGATATCATGAATAACATAATCAGCGGCTTTTCTTCCATAAGCCATTCGATCAAGGGACTTTTTGTCGAATGGATAATAGTGCTGCTGATTGTCTTCGAGGTCATACTCATGGTCATTGACCTCATACTTTGAGCAGCCAGGCAAGGGATCCCAGGAACGGCTGCTGCGACGGCAAATACGGCTTTTCGCGGCCCGGCTGCAGCCACAAACCGATAACTGCAGCAGCTCAATGCTGATTGCAGCTGTTCCCGGAACTCTCAGCCATACGGAGGTATCGTGAATGGAAACAAAGCATTTCATAAGCATCAAGGCTTATCCGGCCATAGATCTGAAAAAAGCAGCGGAATACTTCGGCCTTCCTGTACCGGAAGCAAGGGAAAGGTCGCTCACCATAGAAGGAGAAAAGCTTTCAGAGATATTCAAATATGACACACGCCAGAAAAGGGTCCACGTATTCAGCTTCGGCTGCCTCGTTTTTGAAGATATGGAGATCGACGAAACAGACAAATTTCTTGAGATCATGCAGCCGATAACCGGTGAACCTGACTACAGGATGCTTTTGAGATACAGGGAAAGCCATGATTCAACCATTACGGAAGACGGATCGATCGGGCTTTGGCCGGAGAGCGGCGCCCCGGCTTTCCCTCCGGGTATCGAACTTTCGCACACTATCGCTGCCGTACTGGCAAAATCAGCAGCCCTGTCAAAAGAGGAGGAAGACCTCAACATGCTGCTGAATGAAGCTTACAGGCATATAAACAGATCGGGCGAGGGCATCTTCAATGCCGGGACCCGCATGTACGCGAAGACGATGGCGCATATAGTCAGGTTTGAAAAAGAAAGCGCCGCCGGTTTCGGAATATTCGACAGGCCTGCGTCGACAGGCAGAAAACTCCTGCTCAGGGATGCATACGATAAGCTTGCAAACTATTATGAACTGGATGAAAGATATGATCTTCTTGAAAAAAAGGCTGAACAGCTGAGGGATATAGTGAGGTCAGGTTCTTTGGAAAGGTTCAGGCGCCAGGAAAACAGGCTCCTTGCCTTTGAGACGTTCCTGCTTATGCTGTTTCCATTGTCCCGAATCCTGGGAACGGTCTTTGCCAGGTCCGGTGTCAAAGATTTTATAAATATTATTTTCACAAATTTGTTACAAAAACTTAATATTATAAGCTAGAAAAACATGGTACAATATAATTGCCACAGCCAATAATACTATTTTTTCATTTTTGTTCCTCCTTTTAATATAGACGTTGGCTGAGTTTAGTTCATTTTATCTGAAAAGAAGCACTTATATTGATTCGGAATCATTTATAAATTCATGAAGTGCTTTCTTTTTTTGCCTTTTTTCAGCCGGGACTGGCACAAAATGCTTGCGTGCCGCTGAATGAAATGTGTTGATAAGGCTAACCATATTGAGTATAATAAGTGAGTAACACTGTAAACCGGCATTGTTCAAAATTTGGCTGTGCTAGACGGGGAGGTAGCGGTGCCCTGTACCTGCAATCCGCTGCAGCAGGGTCGAATCCCTGGTCGAGGCTTGTTTTTGTGAGGTCTGCCCCGTACAAGTGGCGATGACAGTTGGGTCTTGCGCAACGTAAGCCCGTGAACCCCGTCAGGTCCGGAAGGAAGCAGCGGTAAGCGGATACTTGCGTGTGCCGCAGGGGCGCCTGGCTGGAGTTAACTATACGGGTCACGCTCGGAAAAGTAAGTCGACACCAGGTGCACAGCCTTCAATTATAAATCATGGTTCCTGTAAAAGGTGTGTTTCCCGCACCTTTTATTTTATCTTGGGTTCGTTTATACCAATGGTCTGTTTGGTCCTCCGGGTTTGCCCGATTTCCGGTATTCATCCGCTATCCGGGACTTACATGATATCCGGGGTTTGTCCGGCTTCCGCTTTCGTTTTCCGGGGCAGTTTCCTGCAATCGGGATATTATAACGTTTCTGAGACCGCCAGGATATTGCCATATACCGGGGTTCTATAGCCGGAGGACTTTTTTTTGGCCTGCCATTTTGATATACTAAGTTCATAAACAAGGTTCGGAAGAAAGGCTGTTGATGATGTCCTACATTGCATTGTACAGAGAATGGCGGCCGACCAGGTTCAGCGACGTGGTCGAACAGGAGCATGTGGTAAAAGCGCTCCGGTACAGCGTCAGTACAGGAAGGATCGCCCATGCCTACCTTTTCTGCGGCACCAGGGGGACGGGCAAGACCACGATGGCCCACATACTCTCCCGTGCGGTCAACTGCCTTGACCCTCAGGACGGCGAACCTTGCAACCAATGCGAAATATGCCGCGAGATACTCGCAGGCAGCTGCGTTGATGTGCTTGAGATCGACGCGGCTTCCAACAACAGCGTCGACAACGTACGTTCCATAAGGGACGAGGTCATATACGCCCCGACAAAAGCAAGGAAAAAAGTCTATATCATAGATGAAGTCCATATGCTTTCCACCGGCGCCTTCAATGCACTGCTCAAAACGCTGGAGGAGCCCCCGGAGCATGTTATTTTCATACTTGCGACCACGGAACCGCAAAAACTTCCGGCCACGATACTTTCCCGCTGCCAGCGCTTCGACTTCAGGCGCATTTCACAGGACAGCATAGCGAAGCACCTTACCATGATCGCATCTGCGAACGGCACGGAACTGGACCCGAACGCCGCAAAGCTGATAGCGCGCATGTCCGACGGCGCCATGAGAGATGCCATCAGCCTGCTGGACCAGTGCATGTCTCTCGGCAGGAAGTCAATAAGCTATGACGACGTGCTTTCCGTTGTCGGCGTGGTCAACGACGAGTTCATGACAAGCTTTATCGACAGCATGCTGGCAAAAAGCATTGAAGATGTCCTGCACAATGTGAACATGCTTATCTCAGAAGGCCGCGATGCTGCGCATTTCACTTCCGACCTGGTGGTTTATTTCAGGAACCTGCTGATATGCAAATCCACAAACGGGAAATGCGACGACCTGGTAGATGTCCCGGCCGAAGTCCTGCAAACGATGAAGAAGCAGGCAGAAAAGCTGTCCCTGGAAGAGATCATGTACCATATAAGGGAACTGTCCGCACTGGAAAACAACCTGAAATATGCGGCAAACCCCAGGGTACTGCTGGAAGTCACACTGATTAAACTGTGCAAGGGGATCGTCAGCGCAAACGCAGGCATAGAAGAAAGGCTGGCGGCAATCGAAAGGAAACTGGAAAGCGGTGATTTCCAATACAGGCCGGAAGCAGGCCGGCACCAGTTGAGTGCCATCCCTTTGGATGCGGACAATGCTTCGGGGTCCGCTGATTCATTGCAAACATCTGGCCGATCAGCTCCATCTTCCGGTACATCCGGCAGAAGCGCCGCCGGATCAGGAAACAGTGCTGCCGGCAGTAATAACTCTTCCCCATTTGATGATGGCTCAGCCACAGCTTCATCCGGTACTGACGATATCGCTGCAGTTGATGCCGATGATACCGGTGAAACCGCCGAAATAAGATATGATACCGGTGACACCGGCAATACGGCAGGAAAAAATCCTTCCGGCCGAAAAAGCTCCGGCGCCGGAAGGTCCACACGGAAAGAAGCTGCCAGGAAGGTCATGGATTACGATAAGTGGCCCGAGATAATGGAGCATTTAAAAAGCACCGGGAGAATGTCCGTCTACCTGATATTGTTCAATGTGAGGGCTGTCCTGCTCGATGACGAGACGATCGGACTGGTCGCAAAGGAGAAAAACGTAAGATCCATGATATCGATGGTAGAGCATATCAGGATAGTAGAGGATGCGGTCGCAAAAGTTACAGGACGCAGCATGAAAATAAAATGCATTGATGAGGATATCCTGCAAAAAGCAGTATCAGCTTCAGATGAGGGAAAAGAAGACAGCGACTTGCTGAAAAGGGCCCGAATGCTGGCAAACAAGGTAGGGCTGCCGCTTGAGATAATCGACGAATAGCACGGCCCTGAATATCCGGCAGTTTTACGGCCGGTTTCAGAACGTCCGGGGCCTTATGCCTTCGGAAAGCCGTAAGCAGACACCCTTGAACGGCCGGATACTAATATATATAATATACCTGTCATACCAAATATGAAGACGGAGGTGCCGAATATGGCAAAGCACGGATTCCCTGGCTTCGGCGGTGCGAATATGAACAATCTCATGAAACAGGCACAGAAAATGCAGAGAGATATGGAAAAACTGCAGGCCGAGCTCCAGGATAAAGAGGTTGAAGCAACTGCCGGGGGCGGTGCAGTCAAGGTAATAGCCACAGGCAAAAAGGAAATAAAGGAAATAACGATAGATCCCGACGTCGTTGACCCCGATGATGTGGAAATGCTCCAGGACCTCATCCTGGCGGCAGTTAACGAAGCACTCCGTAAGGCTGAAGAAATGGTCAGTTCCGAGATGGCGAAGCTGACCGGCGGATTAGGACTGGGCGGGTTATTCTGACATGAATTACCTTTATTCACCACCAATCGCAAGACTGATAGAAGAGCTCGAAAAGCTTCCGGGGATAGGTCATAAATCGGCGCAAAGGCTGGCTTTCCATATATTGAACCTGCCTGCCGAAAAATCGGAAGCGCTGGCCAACGCAATAAGGGAAGCGAAGCTGAAAACGCGCTACTGTTCCATATGCTGCAATATAACTGAAACCGATCCCTGCAGCATATGCGGCAGCGTAAAGCGTGACCACAGCATCATATGCGTCGTGGAAGACCCCAAGGATGTAGTCGCCATGGAAAGGATCAGGGAATTCAACGGTGTATACCATGTGCTGCATGGCGTCATATCCCCCATGGAAGGTATCGGTCCTGAAGACATCAGGATAAAGGAGCTTCTGCAGAGGATACGCGACGGCAATATACGGGAAGTCATACTGGCCACGGACCCCGATGTCGAGGGTGAAGCCACGGCCATGTATATCTCGAAGCTTTTGAAGCCGATAGGCATCAGGATCACAAGGATCGCCCACGGTATCCCTGTAGGCGGCGATCTCGAGTACGCCGATGAAGTTACGCTCGCAAAGGCGCTCGAAGGCCGGCGGGAACTTTAAACCAAGTTTTAAACTATTCAAAATCTGAACACGGTAGCTAAATTATAAAAATAAACGGGCAATACAGAATCGGCCCGTTTATTTTTGCATAGACAGCGTGAAAAAGTTTGACGGCATTGCCCGTATAAAACTCCTGTTATCCTTTCAGTAAAAGCGTCCGGCGGTAAGTGTCTTTTCGCAGACACCATCAACGTATTACTTTTTCAAGCCGACACCCTGCGGAAATTCTTCCACGAAATTTATCCTTTGCGCCTCTTCTTTTGTCAAAGGGGTTTTAGTCCAGTCTATCGTACGCTCCAGTCCCGCATAATCACATATACGGATCGAGCAGAGAAGGCCGTCATCACCACGTTCATATGCGGCAATACCGGACATTGCGACTCTCGCCATTTCTTCCTGTCCTGCTCTCGATACGATATGCACCCACTCAATGACACAGGTGCGCCCGTTATCGATTATAGTTTCATAACGCATTCCAACGCATCTTGGAATATACCTCGACATATACTCGTATTTTTCCCTGATTTCGGCCAGGGTGGCCGCCGGCTTGTGATCCGAATTGTAAGGTTCATATCCGCCAAATATGCAGTTTTCGCTCATACAGGCAACTATCCTGTCAACGTCTAATGAAGGAGCCCGGTGCAGCGCTTCATAATATTCTCTTACAGCGCCGGTCAATAGACCGGGATCTCCCATTTCGAGGTGTGCCGATTTGAACATAGGTTTCCTGTAGGCCTGAAGACCCGGTACATTGGAGCAATGAAAATAAATACGTACTTCATCCAGCGTATCCTGCGTCCTTAGATCCCCTACCACAAACATCGGCACCTGCTCTATTTCACCGTCCACAACGAAATCCACCTGGAGTTCCGTAACAGAACGGCCGTTTGCTCTCGTCTGTATTACCGGGATCACCTCGCCGCTGTTCGCATGGAATGTGGGCAGCCAGGTTTTTATAAACTCCCTCACGCCTTCCAGCCCCTCGAACCGTTTATACGGTGTATCGATCGCACAGGGATCATTTCCAAACAGCTTTTTTTCATGAAAGAGCGAAACGGCAGTTTCTACGTCTCCCTCACAGGCAGCCTTGATTAGTCTCAGTTCGACAAAGTCACTGTTTATAGGGTGATCCGGCCCTTTATATAGTCTCGCCAGATTACAGGATTTCCTTACTTTCATATCAGCTCCTCCTCTCTTCAGCTTACATTTTATCGCCCCTGTCATCATACCTTTTATGCTCTGTTTTGTAAAGCAGCGGAAACTCGTTGCATGCTTCGTTTCCTGGCTGCATTATCGGCCTTGGCAAAATAAAATAATTTTTTAAAATTAGTGAGACAATAAACTTATTATCACGTATAATTTATTGAAACATTAAATAAATTAAGATATGACTTAATATTTTTAAGGTACTTGCCCAACAAACCTTGACAAGAAAAAGCTGTAAATATAAAATATGAAATGGAAGGTCAAAATAATTAATATGCACTTTAATAATCTTAATGTACATAATACATCTTGCGTATAAGGAGTGCTTATTATGAAGAAAGAGGCATTGGGCAAGTGCCCGGTATGCGGACAGGATACTGAAGTAACTGCAATATATTGCGGCAACTGCGATACAAAAATTGAGGGACATTTCACGCTGTGCAGATTCTGCAGGCTGACAGCTGAACAGAGATCATTTATCGAAACATTCATCAAATGCAGGGGAAATATCAAGGAGGTGGAGAAAGAACTAGGCATTTCATACCCAACAGTAAAAAGCAGGCTTGAAGACGCCGCAAACGCTTTGGGATACGGCACGCAAAGCTACGAAAGCCCGGAAAGCGATAAAAGGATGGAAATACTTGATATGCTCGATAACGGGCTGATTTCAGTGGAAGAGGCACTAGAGTTGTTGAAATAACATAATCGACGATCATTATCAAACAGGAGGTATAAAAATGTCCATAAGTGAAGAAAAAATGATGATACTTAAAATGCTCCAGGAGGGCAGGATCAACAGTGAAGAGGCCGCAAAGCTGCTTGAAGCACTGGAAGCCAAAAAGGAACCTCCCTGCTACGGTCCGGGCCCCAGGGCCTTCCGCGGACCGAAGCCGCCGCAGCGCAACTACTATGATGAGGTGGCAAAGGTAAGGGAAAGGATCGATGAGTGGAGGCGCGAACTCTCCAAAAATTACAATCAGAACGATTTCGACAAGATGGTTGAGGAATTCAGCGCCAAAGCTGAGAAATTCGGCAAGAATGTCGCCACGGCCGCATTCGGGATCGCCGATAAGGTGGCAGATTTTGTCGGAAGCATTATCGACACAAGTGCATTCAACGTCTTCGGCAATTGCGTGACAGAAGAGCAACAGTTTGAGGCGGCGGCAGCAGAAGGCATGAACCTGGAACTCCAGGCCACGAACGGCCAGATCACGGTGAAAAAACACCAGGAGGACAAAATACTCATAACGGCAAAGATCCGTACACCGCAGGAAAACGCCAAAAGCGCCATTGCATTCTCCAACGGGGACGGAACTGTTTCCGTAAAGCTGGCCAAACCGGATACTTACAATCTGAGCGTTTCATACGATGTCCTTCTTCCCGCTGTGAAGTTAAACCAGGTCGCCCTCGAAACCAAGAACGGCAAAATTTATGTGGAAGACGTAACATCTGAAGAGTTTGCGAGCGTTACAAAGAATGCGGTCATCGATCTGACTGGCGTAAACAGCGGCAGGATCACTGCAAATACCACAAACGCAAAAGTAAATGCAAATTACATCATCGGCCGTGACGTCAATTTCAATACTTCAAACGCTACTATCGAGATCAAGAACCTCAAGGCTGTCAAGCTGACAGCAGCAACGTCCAACGGCAAGATCCTTGTCGACAACGTGCAGAACTACGACAACGAGAATGTGGCCGAACTGAATCTCAAGACATCAAATGCCAACATCAAGGCCAATATGAACGACTCTGAGAATAAGGGCTACAAGATCAGCGCAAGGACCTCGAACGGTGACATAAACCTGCTGATACCGAATCTCCTTTACCGCAATGCCATGAGGACAGACAGGTTCAACAGGCAGGCAGACGCCGAGACCGAGAACTACGCTGCGGCCGCCCAGAAGGTCAATATCCAGGCGGAAACATCAAACGGCTACATCGAAGTGATCAAATAACCGCAAGCAATCAAATCACCACAGTATAAGCACGATGTGATCAAATTATCACGGCGAAACCCTCCATATCCGATAATTTGATCACAGCCCATAGTTGAAACGGGCCGCGGCAGGCTGCAATATCCTGCCCGGCCCGTTCTCCTTTATCAAGCCTGTTTTGCCCTGCCGCCTTTATACGAACGCCGCAGGTTTTCCGGCTCAACCGGAGACGGCATGAAGTAAGAGACATTGCAAAGAAAGTCCCGAACCGATCTATATAGATATTACATCCGGTCTATGCTATAATAAAACACCGATAATTTTAGTCATGAGGTGCAGTATGTTTGACAAGCTTGATGCAGCGGAAAACAGGTATGAAGAGATAAGCATGAAGCTCAGCGATCCCCAGGTGATCGCGGATCAGGACGAGTACAGAAAGCTGATGAAAGAGTTTTCCGGGCTTGAAGAGATCGTATCCAAATATCGTGAATATAAGAAGACGGAGAAAGATATCGCAGAGGCGCAGGAACTCCTGGAAGAAAGCTCCGACAAGGAATTCCGCGAGCTTGTCCAGGGCGAACTCGACGAAGCGAAAGCAAAGCTTGAAACTATCGAGAATGAGCTTAAGCAGATGCTCATACCGAAAGATCCCAACGACAGCCGCAACGTTATCGTCGAGATACGCGGCGGAGCGGGCGGAGAAGAAGCTGCCCTTTTTGCAGGCGACCTGTTCAGGATGTATACGAGATACTGCGAAAGGCATCAGTGGAAATCAGAGATACTTAATATACATGAAACCGAGATCGGCGGCATCAAGGAAGTCATATTTTCAATAGAAGGAAAAGGCGCCTACAGCAGGCTGAAATATGAAAGCGGAGTGCACCGCGTCCAGCGCGTGCCGGTTACCGAGGCCGGCGGCAGGATCCATACTTCGACGGTCACGGTAGCAGTTCTTCCCGAAGTGGATGAAGTTGACGTACAGATCGATCCGAACGACCTGCAGATCGACACATACCGCGCATCAGGCGCAGGCGGCCAGCATGTCAACAAGACCGAATCGGCAATAAGGATCACCCACATACCTACGGGCATAGTCGTGACATGCCAGGATGAACGCTCACAGCATAAAAACCGGGACAAGGCAATGAGGATCCTCCGCTCGAAACTATACGAGATGGCCCAGCAGCAGCAGGAGTCTGAAATAGCGCAGACCCGCAGATCCCAGGTCGGGACCGGTGAAAGAAGCGAAAGGATCCGAACCTACAACTTCCCGCAGGGCAGGGTCTCCGACCACAGGATAGGCCTCACCCTTTACAAGATCAACGAAATAATGGATGGGGATCTCGATGAACTCATCGATGCGCTGATAACGGCGGACCAGTCTCAAAAACTCGGCAGCGCCGCCAGCGATGAAGATTGACCAAAACACTAATAATACAAGCCCCCCTGTGAATAAACATTTAAATGTCACACAAGTCGTGCATGTATCCGTTATGTGAGCCACAGCCACAACGGTATTGGTCTGCACAGACTCCAGGCTGCACGCGCCGGTTTGGATCTGCATGTATTGGTTTGCCTGGCTGCTGACGTACAATATTGGCTCACAAACTGAACAGATACTGATCGACGGCACTGGAGGGCTGTATGGGACACTTGCTCAAAATCACATTCCTCGGGTTGTTTTCAGGTCTTGCCGGGACCAGTATCGGCGGCCTTTCGGCGTTTATGATCTCAAAAACGAGCAACCGCATTATGAGCACCATATTGGAGTTCTCAGCCGGACTGATGACCGCAGTTGTCTGTTTCGAACTGCTTCCGGAGGCATTCAGCCTGGGAGGGACTTTTTTCACATTTTTAGGCATAATTACCGGTATCCTGACGGTAGTCGCTGTCGAAAGCTTTCTGAAGAAATCCCGGTCACTGGGGAAAGGCCAGAATACCGGACTGCTCCGGGCCGGAATCCTGATGGCAATAGCCATTGCGCTGCATAATTTCCCGGAGGGTTTTGCAGTGGGTTCCGGTTTTGAAGCTTCTACCAGCCTGGGACTGACGATCACCGCAGTGATAATCATCCACGACATCCCTGAAGGGATCGCCATGGCTGTCCCGATGAGAGCGGGTGGCTTCTCGAAGCTCAAGGCCTTTGCGTATACGGTGCTCTCAGGCGTGCCAATGGGCCTTGGAGCACTGCTAGGCGCGGCGCTCGGATCTGTTTCAGACAACCTGACCGCAGCCTGCCTTGGATTCGCCGGCGGAGCCATGCTGTATATTATTTACGGCGAACTGGTCCCCGAATCGAAACGGCTTTATCTCGGAAGACTGTCGTCATTGGCAAATGTTTTGGGGATATTATGTGGTATAATAATATCGGTTTATAACACTTGAGGTAAGGGAAAATTCCAGCGATAATTTTCCTGCATCAGTGGTGTTTTATGCGAGGTATTGCTTCGGAGCGCACCCGGATCCGGAGAGAATTCCAGGACTGCGGAAAACTTCTCCCTTCCCCGGTGTTTTTACGCGGCATTCCTCGAAAGAAAAAAGACATAATAAATGGCAAAGGAAAAGGGAGTCGCATAAATTGAAGACACAGATAATAAAGATAGACACAAGCAGCAGCAATTGGGACAGGCAACTGGATCAGGCTGCAGAGGCATTGAGATCCGGAGGCCTGGTCGCCTTCCCTACTGAGACGGTATACGGTCTGGGCGCCAATGCGCTGGACGAAGAGGCCGTCAAAGCGATCTACAGGGCAAAAGGACGCCCTTCTGATAATCCGCTGATAGTACATATAGCAGATACAGCCGCAGTGAAAGACCTGACGGACAACATCCCTGGAACTGCGCAGGCGCTGATGGATGCGTTCTGGCCCGGTCCGCTCACTCTCGTGATGCCAAGGTCTCCGCTGGTGCCCGATATCGTCACGGCAGGTCTCGACACCGTTGCAATCAGGATGCCTTCCCACCCCGTCGCATCCGCTCTTATAAAAAAAGCCGGAGTGCCGGTAGCAGCCCCGAGCGCCAACAGTTCCGGAAGGCCAAGCCCGACACTTGCAAGGCATGTCGTTGAGGACATGATGGGGAAGATCGATTTTATCATAGACGGCGGCAGCGCAGAAGTAGGCGTGGAGTCCACGGTGCTGGATATCACGGTCGCCCCGCCGGTTATACTCAGGCCCGGCGGAGTCACGCTGGAGCAGCTAAGGCATGTGCTGGGCGATGTCATCAGCGACCAGACGCCGGGTATTTCCGACATGGCCGGTACGCCAAAATCTCCCGGCATGAAATACAGGCATTATTCTCCAAAAGCAACTATGCTCCTGATCCAGGGCGATCCGGAAAAGGTGGCCGCAGAGATAAGCAAAAGAGCGGGGCTTTATCATAAGGAAGGCACAGCCGTGGGCATACTTGTCACGGACGAGACAGCCGGGCTGTACGAATCTTCACTCTATTCCTACTGCAAGATACTTTCTCTCGGCAGCAGAAAGGAACCAAAGACTCTTGCTGCAAACCTGTTCCGCTGCCTCAGGGAATTCGACGAAAAAGGCGTTGAAGTGATAATGGCCGAAACCACCGATGTCAGGGGAATCGGACAGGCAGTCATGAACAGGCTTATGAAGGCAGCGGGCGGGAATATAATAAAGTTGTAAAGGAGTCGGCATGAAGAAGATCCTTTTTGTATGCACAGGCAATACATGCAGAAGCCCGATGGCAGCGGCGCTGTTCAACCGCCTGGCGGCAGCGTCAGGTATCGGTTATGCGGCCGCTTCGGCCGGCCTGGCAGCCGCAGAAGGCATCCCGGCGTCAGTCAACGCGATAAAGGCAATGGAAGGCTATCCCGGTGCCGATCTGTCATGCCATACATCAAGGAGACTGTCATACACAGACATAAAGGAAGCCTGCCTTATACTGACCATGGAAAGGATCCACAGGCAGTATATTCTGTCAATGTACCCGGAAGCGTATCAAAAGGTTTTCACATTGAAAGAATATGTCTGTGGGACCGACGGGGACATAACGGATCCTTACGGCGGCGACGAGGCGGTATATAAGCATTGTGCCGAAATATTATCGCAGGCTGTCGAAAAACTTATAGAAAAGTTAAAATAGTCGATAGTGCTTTGACTTTAATATATCGATAATATAAAATTGAATAGGAAGTTGGCAGGAGGGTGGTACTATGTTGGCTATAGCAAGCGATCATGCAGGTTTCAATCTAAAAAGCGAGATAATAAAGCATCTGGAAGAGATCAATGTTCCGTTCGAAGATTTTGGCACGTGTGACTGCACTACATCCGTAGATTACCCCGATTACGGGCTCAAGGTGGCCGAGGCGGTAGCTTCGGGAACCCACGACCGCGGGATCATAATCTGCGGAACAGGTATCGGCATTTCCATAGCAGCCAACAAAGTCCCGGGCATCAGGGCTGCACTGTGTACCGATACATACATGGCCAGGATGAGCCGGGAGCACAATGATGCGAACGTTCTGGCCCTTGGGGCAAGGGTTTTGGGCGTGGGCCTTGCGATCGATATAGTCGATACCTGGCTGAACGCCTCTTTTTTAGGAGGAAGACATAAGCAAAGGGTGGACAAGTTCACCGACATTGAGAAAAAGTATTCAAAAGCACATACATAACCGGAGGTGCTGCATATGGAAAAAGTTTTCGTATTCGATCACCCGCTGATACAGCATAAGATCTCTTTGCTGAGGGACAAAAACACAAACGTCAAGGAATTCAGGGAACTGGTATCAGAGATCGCCATGCTCATGGGCTACGAAGTCACAAGGAACATGCCGCTTAAGGAAGTTGAGATAGAGACGCCTGTAGGTATGGCGAAAACAAAGGTGATATCCGGCAAGAAACTTGGCATCGTTCCGATACTCAGGGCAGGACTCGGAATGGTGGATGGAATGCTGAACCTGCTGCCGATGGCAAAGGTAGGCCACATCGGGCTTTACCGCGACCCTGAGACTCTGGAGCCGGTCGAATATTACTGCAAGCTGCCTGTTGACGCCAACGAGCGCGAAATCGTAGTGCTTGATCCAATGCTCGCGACCGGCGGTTCAGCTTCGGCAGCAATAAGGTTCATAAAGGAAAAAGGCGTGACAAACATAAAACTGATGTGCCTGATAGCTGCAAAAACAGGTATAGAGAGAATAAACAGGGACCACCCCGATGTGGAGATCTACTGCGCCGCAGTAGATGAAAAGCTCAACGATCACGGATACATCGTCCCCGGTCTGGGCGACGCAGGCGACAGGCTTTTCGGCACCAAGTAAGGGGACAGTTCTCGAAAATCCGGGGACAGTTCTCAAAAAGTGATTATGGCATTCAAAATGCCGGCTCAAAAGGGGACAGTTCTCAGAAACAGGACAGGCTGTCATGTCCCGTTGCATTGCGGGGTCAAGATATGGTTGTTTTGGGGAGGCAATAACATGAGACCATCATGGGACGAATATTTCATGGGGATCGTCGAACTTGTCAAAGAGAGATCGACATGTCTCAGGCGTCAGGTGGGAGCGCTGATCGTAAAGGACAAGCGTATACTCGCCACAGGCTACAACGGAGCACCATCCGGCTGCAAACACTGCTCCGAAGTCGGCTGCCTCCGCGAGCAAATGGGGATACCATCCGGGCAGCGCCACGAGTTATGCAGGGCTATCCATGCCGAACAGAATGCCCTGGTACAGGCTGCTTATTCAGGTACCAGCGTGAATGGCGGTACGCTTTATGTTACCCACCAGCCATGTGTACTGTGTGCAAAGATGGCAATCAACGCCGGTATCAAGAAAATAGTTTTCAAAGGCGACTACCCCGACGACCTGGCGATGGAACTGCTAAAGGAAGCCGGCGTAAGAGTGGTCAGATTATAGGCAGGTGTGTCCGATTTGTCATATATAACTGAGTATGTAATTACATTCACGCTAGCTTTTATAATATCATTCTCGGCAACACCCATAGTAAGGAGACTCGCATTCAGGGTCGGCGGCGTCGACGTTCCTAAGGATGACCGCAGGATGCATAAAAAGCCCATCGCTTTGATGGGCGGGCTTGCCATCATCTGCGGTTTTATCATATCGCTCGTGTTCGACCTGGCGACCGCGTCCAACGTCATAACTCCGGGCAAAGAGCTGCTGGGTCTTGTATCCGGCATGGCGATCATCATGGTCATGGGCATACTCGACGACACAAGGACTCTGAAGCCGTGGGCCAAGCTTTCGTTCCAACTGGCGGCTGCCATATGCACAGTAGCGATTTCGGGGACAAGGATATCACTTGTGACCAACCCGTTCGGTGATGACAAATATATAGAACTCAGTCCATATATATCGATACCGTTGACAATAATATGGATAGTAGGAATAACGAATGCCATCAACCTGATCGACGGCCTGGACGGCCTTGCTGCAGGAGTTTCTTCCATATCATCGCTCTCGCTTTTTTTCGTTACGCTGCTGAGGGCGGACCTGGACCCGGCAAAGGCAGTATATATCGCACTGATCACGGCAGCACTGTCAGGATCCACGTTGGGTTTCCTCCCATTCAATTTCAACCCGGCGAAAATTTTCCTGGGTGAAACAGGAGCGGCTTTCCTCGGCTTCACGCTTGGCGTTATTTCGATCCAGGGCGTAATGAAGTCGTACGCTGCAATATCTATAGTGATACCGCTGCTGGTGCTCGCCCTGCCGCTGTTCGATACGGCGTTTGCGATCGTAAGGCGGCTGTTCAGGCACAAGTCCATAATGCAGGCCGACAGAGGGCATCTGCACCACAGGCTCATCGATATGGGGCTGAGCCAGAGGCAGTCTGTCCTCATACTGTATACCGCCAGCGCTTCTTTGGGCCTTTGCGCCATCGTCCTTGCCGACAGGGGCGCTTTGAGCGCGATCGTTATGCTGCTCGCAGCAGCGATTTTTGTCGCAGGCGGTGCGAAATATATAAATGACCGCGGACTGGTGGATGACGTAAAAACGACAGATAACAGCCATTCCGAACCGGCAGTTCCGGAAAACGATATAAAAAAGCAGTCGGATGGAGTAACCAAATGAGAAAGCTGAAAATAATGCCTATCTTCGGCACAAGACCAGATGCTGTGAAAATGGCGCCGCTTGTCAAAGAACTCGAAAAATGTCCCGAAATAGAGCCGGTCGTATGCGTGACTGCCCAGCACAGGCAAATGCTGGACCAGGTCCTGGACATTTTTCAGATAAAACCGGATATCGACCTTGACGTCATGCTGGACCGACAGACTTTGGAGCAGGTAGCGGCAAGGACCCTGGACAGGCTCTCAGTCGTCCTGGAAAGGGAAAAGCCGGATATGGTGCTGGTGCACGGTGATACTTCCACATGCTTCATATCATCGCTGGCAGCTTTTTATAAAAAAATACCCATCGGCCATGTTGAGGCCGGGCTGAGGACTTTTGACAAATACTCCCCTTTCCCCGAGGAAATGAACAGGAAGCTCACAGCGTCATTAGCCGACCTGCACTTTGCCCCTACGTCTTCAAACAAGGCCAACCTTCTCAAAGAAGGCATAAACCCGGAAAAAATATACATAACGGGCAATACAGTCATCGATGCGATGCAGACCACGGTTAAGGAAGACTATATCTTCAGCAGCAGCGAACTGCGCAATATAGACATGGAAGGCAGGCGGGTCATAGCCGTAACAGCCCACAGACGCGAGAACCTCGGCGGCCCGCTGGAACAGATATGCCTTGCCCTGAACGACATCGCCGACAAGTATGACGATGTATGCGTGATATATGCCGTACATCTGAATCCGGCAGTACGCGAAACAGCATTCAGGATACTCGGCTCAAATCCTAAGGTCCACCTTATAGATCCCCTGGATGTACAGGATATGCACAACCTGATGGCCAGATCCTACATAGTAATGACTGATTCAGGAGGCTTGCAGGAAGAGGCCCCTGCCCTTGGCAAGCCGGTGCTCGTGCTGAGGAAGGAGACCGAACGGCCCGAGGCTGTGGAAGCCGGCACCGTCAAGCTGGCAGGCATCGAACGTGAAAGGATAAAGGCTCTTGCCTCGCAGCTTCTGGATGATCCGGCCGAGTATGAAAAAATGGCAAAGGCCGTAAATCCTTATGGCGACGGTAAAGCCTCCCAGCGGATAGTAAAAGCGATCCTTTACGAGTTTGGGATTACGAATGAAAAACCGGCTGAGTTTTAAGCCGGTTTTTTGATGATATTATTCCGGTTTTTGATTGTATCCGTACTTATCAGTTCGCTCTGGCATTTCCGCCGTTATTTCCCATGTTGCCGTCATTTCCCGTACTGTCGTCATTGCCTGCGGATGCGTTTGCTTTTACATGCTCATGGTTGTACAGGTGGTCCATGCAATATTCATAGTCGCCTTCACATTCCACACAGTACCGGAAGTCCATATTCCTGTCCTCGACGTCGGTTTTTCCGCATATCGTACACCGGTGCATCACGTGTATCTTCGGTATCTTCGCCTTGAACTCCTTCTGGCTCATATAGGCCTTCCGGTTGAACTTCAGTCTGTAATATATGTCCTTCCAGAAGAACAGTATGAAGTTGAACGCAGAGCCCAAAATCGTGATCAGGCCGATGATCGGCGAGAGCATGAACGTAAGCACGAGCCCGCCGGCATAGAATATTGCAAGGTATTTTATCTTTACCGGGAAGAAGAAGAAAATCACCAGCTGGTAGTTCGGGTACAGGTATGCAAAGGCAAATATCAAGGAAAGGTTCAGGAACGTGGAAGTCCCCAATCCTCCAAGGAAAGCGCCCGCTATGGTTCCCAGCACCCCGACTAAATAGTACACATTGAACTTGAATGAACCCCATTCATGTTCAAGTGACGAACCGATCATATAATAAAAATACAATGAAAATATCACCCATACCGGATTGAAATTCATCGGAATGAACAGGAACGTGACGAGCCTCCATACTTCGCCCTTCATCACAAGAGAAGGCACAAGCGTCAGCTTGTTCACAAAGTTAAGCTCAGGAGCCAGATACGTCAGGACGAACACCACACCGTTCAAAGTAGTGATGTAAAGCATCAGATTCCTGATGCAGTACCTCCCTATCTTCTTTTCCAGTTTATCCAGCCACACCTGTACCATCCTCCCTGACAGCATAAGTTATCATGACACAAATTATATCATAAATCATACTCATCATGGACAGGATCATATAGGTTAAGTTCCCAGGGGGTGCAATAACCGCTTTCAATGGCGTTCCGCCTCAAGGTAAGGTAAAGCTCGGCATTTGTCGCATACTCATACGGCTTGACAAACAAACCGCCTACCAGCAGGCAAAGCAAGCCAAGAAGATACCAGCCCAGGAATGACAGGTCAAGTATAAATATATCAAATTTATGGCCATACGTCATCCTTTCGCTCAGTTCGATGGCTCTTCCCGCCCCTATATTGGGATTATCGGCCAGTATATACGGGACCATCCTGTAAGCATATGACTTGATGATTCCGGGGATTATGAGCAGAAGGGTCCACAGGAACAGGTACAGGCCTTTGAGCGCCATACCTCCGACGATACCTAGATAATTTTGCCCATTGAAAGCGAACCTGAAACATCCGCTGTTGTCCAGGTACTGAGCCGTACGGATGAAATACCTCCTTCCGCCTACCTCCAGCGGATTCATCACAAATATCTGCAGTGCAAGCGATATTACGAATATTGTCGCCAAAAACCCCAGAATGGCTGCGATTATAGCTGCCCACTCAAGGCTGCCTATACTGCCGAAGAAACTTCCCCCGGACGATGATATCTCATCATGACCGGCTCTTCCTGAACCGCCTCCTAATCCTTCCGTCGCGATCATGATCACAAGGCTGACAAGAAACGCCTTCCAGTAATTGCCGCGCAAAGCCTCCCTTGCCCTGTACTTCAGTTCGGCCCTCGTCCACATATTGATCCCGCCTTTCTGTGCACCACTTTCTTACACTAAACTATACCGTAAGAATATGCAATATGTCTGCGGGACCAGGCTTAAACTTAATTTCACCTGTACGACTGGTACTTTACGTTCTCAGAAATATTCGTAAACAACGGGCTTACCGACTCGTTATTGTGGATCCTGATCAGAGCCTGTGCAAAAAGGGGCGCCACCGATACCAGCCTTACTTTGTCCGATTTCAGCAGGTTCCTGTTCTCGACGGAATCTGTTCCGATCACAAGATCGATGGGACTCCCGTTTATCCTCTCTACACCCTTTTCACTTAGCAGCAGATGGGTGACACACGCTATTATCCTGACCGCACCCCGCTCCTTCAGCAAGTGCGACAGATCGGCCAGGGTACCGGCACTGAGGGTGAAGTCATCCACGATCAGCGCAGTTTTTCCAGCAACATCTCCGATAAGGTCGAGGATCTGCGCTTTTTCGTCATGGGCCCGCCTGGTCTTGTCACCTATCGCAATGGAAGCACCCAGGTAATCCGCATATTTCCTGGCCTGTTTCGCAAATCCGGCATCGGGTGACACGACCACCAGGGTATCATTGACAGTTGCCCTGATATATTCGCACAGCACCGGAAGCGCCCTCAGATGGTCCAGCGGCTTTTTGAAAAATCCCTGTACCTGCGGACTGTGCAGGTCCATCGTTACGATCCTGTCAACACCGGCAAGCTCCATACACTCCGCACAGACCCTTGCCCTGATCGATACCCTGGGTTCATCCTTCTTGTCAGCCTTAGCATAGCCGAAATACGGCATTATCACCGTAACCGTATTGGCACTGGCTCTTTTGAAGGCATCCGCCCAGAAGAGTATCTCTACGAATTCGTCGTTGGGCCTCAAACCGATGGGTTGGACAAGGTAAACGTCCATGCCTCTTACAGTCTCCGATGCCTTGACATACGTATTCCCTTCGGAAAATCTGATTACTTCCGATTCTGATAGCCTGCCCCCGATGAACTCACACATTTTTTCGGCAAAAACCCTGCCGGAACTGCCTGCGAATATCTTCGCATTCCTCAGAATGGACATATGCCGCACCTCTTTCATCTGATGCCCGAACAACAGATTATTTCCCTACAACTTCATTTTAGCATTCCCCGTTTAAGCATTTCCATTATGAGAACTACTAAAATTTGTCATCTTTTCGGCTGGATATAGGTCAAATCGTAGACATTGCCGGTGATGTCTATATCGTCGATCACGTATTCAACAGTGCTTTCCCCTTTATATGCCGTGACCGTCATACGGTACTGAGGCCTCAGCCTTCGGTCGTCCCAGTCCTTGGTGGAAGGAGCCAGCGGCAGATAGTACTCCCACTGTGCCTGGTTGTCGGTGACGGTCAGCGTGGAATCTTCCGGGAACCTGACCCGGTAGCCGAAGAAATCTTTGCCGTAGTCATAGGTGTGGCCGTTGGGATCGGTATATCGCATCGCCTCAAGTTCAGGACTGAACCGTATCACTACTTTTTCCGGATCGCCCTTGGTCCTGATATCGACCTTGACACACTCCAGCGACAGGAACCTGTGCGGCTCCACAGTCATCCTTTTGCCGAAGATGTCAGTTTGTCCCCTCCAATGGTTCCAGTAGCCGCTCAGCTTCACGTCGGTTATAGCTATGTTTGTTAAGCCGAATCGTACATCCTTGCTCTGGGACTTGCCATTCGGCGCAGTTGCCGTGAATCTTGCCGTATATTCGCCGTCTGGTATCCCGTATGGTACGGAAACCACGCTTTCCCAGTGCTTAACTGCTCCCTCCGCACCGGCCGGAGCTGTCAGGCTGAATGTCCTGGCATGCGCAGTTCCGTGGAACAATGTAACATTAACGGCATTCACATACTTGGAAGTTTCAGCCGATACCTCCGCTCCCGCTCCGCCTGACAATTCTGCAGGCATATGAGGGACAAGGTTTATCGGTGTCGAAACCGTAACGGGAAAACTCTTTACAGCACTTTTTCCATCATCAGCCACAGCAGAAATCCTGAAATCGTAGTTTCCCTCCGGAAGGTCTGCAGGAATCGTATATATTACATTGTTCCAGTATATATCATTATTCACTCTTGTGCCTGTATCGCTTCCGAAAACTACCGTCTTGACCGGTGACTTTCTCACTGCGCCGCTGAACAGTGCCACCTCCAGTTTCAAATTGCCCGGGTAACGTGTCCGGATATCATAGGCCTCAAGTTTTTCAGACGCAGGGATGCCCAAAAGGCTGAACGCATTGTCCAATGCCCGGAGAGATGCGTCGAACTGTATCGGCGGTGCCTCTTCCAGTCTGAAATTCAATATGAAAGGATCCGACCATGTGTTTTCAGGGTCCCTTACATAATAATACAGTTCATATGTCCCTGGCTTCAGTTTATCCGGGATCGTGTAGTTCCACATGCCTCCCGCTTCCCTGTACATGATCTTTCTTTCGACTATTCCTTTGTCCATCCTGCTGTACTGGTGATCAGGATCATAGGAGTTGTCAACCCAGGTCGTCCGGTATACATTCTCTTCAGGATCATAATCCCAGTCCAGTGTAGCACCGGCTACAGGCTTTCTGTGAGCATAGACCTCGACAAACGGTGTACCTGAGTATCTGTCAAAGCTGTCAAACGCCGGATCCTCAGAAGGGTCATCCTTTACCCTTCTGTATATGGTGTACTTGCCCGGTTTGTTCAGTTTTGTCAGGAAGATGTCAACCCATCCGTCACTGTCAGAGTAACGTTCTACGCAGAACTGTTCCAGGCCGCTTCCATTGTCGAAATAGTTCGGGTCATGGACATATAAGAATTTTCTCTCGGCTATTGGGTCGTTCTCTTCGTCAAAGTCTGCGACACTCAGGTGCAGATCGTCTATTCCTGCAAGAAGAGTGTATTTTTCGGCAACTCCGGTATCGGCTATTATGTCCAGGGCTTCCGACATCAGTTCGGCAAGAGGTCTGCCTTTCTCTATGAAATGGTCATGCCCGACCTGCCGTCTTATACTTTCATGGCCGATCAGTATCAACCTGGCGCCGCTTTTGTTCAGCGCAAAGCTCAGATCATTCATATCATGCAGGCTGTCTCCTGCTATATATACTATATATTTTTGTGACGTAGGTCTGAACGGGTCTGTGTATGGCTGTTTTACCTCTTTACTGACTGTTCCGGAATAGAATCCGGTATAATCGTTATGCCATACCAGGTTGGGGATCCAAATTGAGATTGTTTTTGTCACTTCGCCGCTGTAGTACCCGGTGTATGTTTTTCTCCACGTATACGTATCTCCGATTTTGCCCGATCCGGAAGGCCTGCCGTTATCAGTATCGACCGTGAATGATACTTTACTGAGCACGCCGTAGTAACCGTCCTGGTTATATGTCATTGTCGGCTGATCTGTGGAGTATGACGAGATTTGTCTCCAGCCGGCAGCGGTATAAACAAATTGAGCTTCAGACCATCCCGAAAGCGTTCCCGTAACGGTCTTTTTATCCACTTTTGTGATATAATAGCCTTCATCTGTCTGATACCTGTTGTTGATATAGCTTGTCCTTTTCAGCACCCCATAATACCCGTTGCTGCTGTACTCCACTGTTTCCGGGGGCAGACTGCTCCCTGTGTGGACAGACTTGCTTGCCGGCATTTCATACCTGTATGTGCGAAGGTCCCACACCTCCACATTAGAAAGAATGTTGGCCGAGCGAAGAGAGTTGTTGATCTCGATCCTGTTGTCCTTTATATATCTCACATCCTCTTCATCAAGCCCGGAGTCCAGCATTATAAATGTGTCGATCTGCGGCCTGTTGAGAGGCATACTGATATACAGGCCTGCCATGGGCTGTATGTTATCCACCAGTATTTCCCGCTCCAGGGTCCTGGTTACACGATCGCTTTCAGTGATGAACTCTTCGATCGTATCTTCACCGAAACTTTCCTCTACTGTGTTGACAAATTTATATCTTCCAAGCCCAACCGGACGGAATTCCGGGAAGCCGTTCCTTCCGTCGTATGTCTCAAGCAGTTTATCATATTCTCCGTCATTGTCACTGTCGTACCAGAGTTCGATGATATTTTTACTGATTATGTCATTGTCCGTACTGCATGCATTATAATTCCAGGCGCTGACCGTTTCCGTCCTGGAGATCACAGAATTGTCGAGATCTATTTCCAGTGCCGGTTCATAGTCGGGGAAAATCTCAAACCTTATGATATATGGCTCAGATACACGGCCCAGCGTATTCGTAACGGTAAGCTCGACCTCGTACGAACCCGGTTTTTTAAACAGCAGATCCTTCTGAGTTTTGCTGATATCTTTCTTCCTTATGGATGACTGATCCCCGCTGACAGCCCTGATCTTCCATGACCAGGAGTCGATCGGATAAGCACTGTTGACGATATCACTGCCCGCCAGATTCGATATATCCGTGACAGTCAGCTTCCTGTTCTGCTTGAAAGTGCCTGAGAATCTGAATTGTGCTGTTGGCCTGGTGTTATATATGTAAGCCCATGTACTGTGAAAGGCGGTATTCCCATCATAATCAGTGTAATATACGTCAATTTTCTTAAGACCGTCCTGGCCGTCGCCAAAAATGAATTTCCCGCTGAAAAAGAATTCATCATCCACTTCGACGCCATTTATGAGTACTTTGCGTTCTGCAATCCCATTCATGTCCGTGCCGTCATATGCAACGAACTCCACTATATCGAAACCTGTCTGCGGTATGACACACTTTGGCTCCATCAGAAATGGCGGTTCATTTTTGACAACGTATTCTTCTATATCGAAATTGGCATTGCACTGGCCGCTTCCCTCGTCGTACCTGCCGTCGAAATATATGCAGCGTGCTGTTGCCCTGAACGAGAAATTCCGTCCTTCCAGGGCTTTTATCTGGCCTTTTGTCATTGGGACCACGAATATGGCTTTTGCCATGTTGTCAAAAATCTGGATATCTTCCTGCGGGGCTGCCTCGCCGTTCAGACTGACCTCCCACTTCTCCCTGTCTTCCCTGGTATAATACACGGCTCTGGCCAGCGGATCCTCCATATGTTTTTCATCCTTCAGTCTCGCAGTCACTTCGACTTTTACGCCGATCACCTGCTTTTCGAAACCTTCAGGGTTGTTTTTCCCATAGTCGATAAAGTTGAGTTCATCCCGGTTAATCACTTTTACCGAGACTTCCACCGGGGTATGCTCTTTCTGATACTTTTTAATGGTGAACCCCATATAAAACAATTTGCCTTTGCTGTCAAACCTGAACATCCTGCCTTCCCCGTTGAACTTGGCCGAGGGCGCGGACTGGACATTGAGGAAGTTGTGGAAATCCCATGTACCGTCAGGCTTTCGTTCCGGGGCAGTATGCTTTAAACCCTCGTCGGTTACGCCATTGCGAATCTTGAATTCGGTTATGCCATTATTAATCCATTCTCGAGTCCGCTTTTCTATCTCTGAAACATTATTTATTGCAGCTTTATTATAAATACTTACACGCATAACAGGTTCGCCTTTGAAAATGTCTTTTACATATTTACTATCCCAGTAATGGTATATCCATGCAATATCCTCAAGCGGTGTTATCCTCTTTACGTCGGGAGGAAAATTCGTATTGGCATACAGATTCCCTTCGATGGTATATCCGTCATACCTGTACTCACCACGTTTATATCCCGGCTTTTTATAGAAACCGATGCCGTTTTCGTTGAGAGTATCCTCTTTGTAATTCTTCCTGTAGCTTTCGTTGGCGTTTGCCTCTTCTGGCGTTCCGTACACGACGATACCTTTTCCGAACCAAATACGGTAATTGAAAGGCCGTCCCTTCGCAACGGGCGTGACTCCGTATGGAAGTCCAGATAGTTTCTCAAACAGTTCTGGATTGTCGAAATATGTTTCCCACTTGCAACTTGTTTCATAATACCGCGTATCATCCATTGCAGTTGTAAAATTTGGCAGCAGCAAGGACAAAATAAGTATACATATGAAAAATTTCTTTTTCATAGCAACCAGCTACCTCTCTGTTTTGAATTGTCTTTTATTATTTCAGGCTATGGATCGAAAGTGAGAACCCGTTATCGCCACCGACTTTATAAAAGAACATTTCACGGCCATTATAGGTTATCTCTTCTACACGGTGCTTCTGGTCACCGCAGACTGCATATTCCAGATATCTATCATATTCCGCCATTGCTTTATTTGCTTCGGCTTTAAACCAGAACTTGAACATTTCATATACGACTTCTCTGTGGAGTTGTTGTACAGCCTCAGCATTATATAGTACTATATGATATGGATTATCCATTATACTGGGATCATCTATTGTATTAAAATAAATTGCCATTTGGATATTAAGTATACTATTTTCTCTGTACTTCTGCTCACTTTCATAAAAGTCATAAAATATAATATGTCCTGTCTCGCTGAAGCCGGAAGCTACAAACCCCTTTGATTTTTCACCCACATTTCTGAACGCGTTCGCAGCATCTATTATTTCTTTTTTCGAAGGCGGCCACGCTGTCACAACTGTACCATCTGGATTCACACACGTATACACCTCATCCTCTGCCGGAGTGAACGGCACACGCGAGGCGTTATCCAGGTATCTAATCATGATGGTTGCCGCTTCCGCGCGCGTCAGCGTGTCAGCCGGCCTGAACCAGCCTCCGGCCCCCCTGATGAGTCCGAGCTCATAGGACTGCAGCACATATTGCTTATTTTCATCCTTTATTTTCGCATAATCTTTTATCTTGGACCGCACAAGATTATCCGGATTATTATAAGGGTCATTGTAGGGGAACTCTTCTTTCAGCAGAGTTGCCTTTACTATGATCCTTGTTGCCTCTTCACGGGTAATGGGACGCCTGTAATCGGAAAACTCGCCTTTTGCGATCAACTTTTGCTGAAGTGCTGTGTCAATATAATTCTGAGCCCAGTATTTCGTGTTCTCACCCGGGGCAAATCCCATCGACCTCACAGTCATCTTGAGAAACTGATCGACCTGTACCGGATCGTCAGGATGAAACATGCCGTCATATCCATTTATAATGCCAAGCAGCGACAGCATCCCGACCTCTTTGCGGCTCCAGTGAGACTGCATGTCCCCATACGAGTCCAGCAGGTTTTCTATCTCTTCGTCTTTTAATTCTGCAAGCTTTTCCTGAAGCGGCTTTATCCTGAAAGCTGTTTCATTTTCATATATTCCTTCGGATTCACCGGCATATGCGCGCGTCGGCGGGAACAATGCCAAAATACCTAATAACATGGCCATCAGAATTATTTCAGTACAAATCCTTATAACATGCCTGCCATGCCATACAAACCTTCTGCCATACATATTTCGGCCTCCTTGTCATTATCCTGTTTTACAGGTTTATTCTCCTGCCTGCAGCTAAAAATAAACTCACAGTTTGCCAGCCTCAGGATGTCATTGTTTTTCAGCAGCATCTCCTTATTGCACTCAATCCGTTTGCCATTTATATAAGTGCCATTCATGGAATTCAGATCCTTGACATAACAGCATCCATTCCTTCGTATTAAAACGGCATGCAGCTTACCTACGGCATTGCTGTACAGTATATGGTCCACATGACCGGCAAGTCTGCCAACGATAAATTCGTCCCTGTCGATCACTATATTCTTCTCTCCCGGCTGCCTGTTCATATTTATCAGTACAAATTCACCTTCATTTTGCATTTCAAGGCTTTCGGTCTTCTGAGAAAAGCAGGGTATTCCAGACTCCGGAGGCAATGCCGCATCTTTCGCTTTCAGATCAGTCCGGATTTCTTCGGCGCTTTCGCCTTGCGGTATACTAATATCATTCCTTGCGGCTGCCTTTTCCGCAATTGCATTCTTCCGACTATCGGTCTCACAATCTGCCGGACTCTTTCGCATATGACCTGTCGTCTGTATAAATGCATTTTGCGCCATTGCTTCGCCTGGTATTGCATCCGGTTCGCCGTCCTTATCCGGCCTGGTACTGACTATATCCCTGATACTGAACAGTTTCATTGCCTGCAGTTTCCTGAAGATCAGCACTTCAATCGCAAGAACTATCAGCGCGGCAGCAATATAATTTACTGTGGCATCATTTCCCGTACCGGCAATGACTTCACGGCACATATATATCGCAATGCCCATGACAAGCTGCAGCAACACTGCAATAGCAACTGCGGTCGATGGTTTTTTCTTCCGTATATTCTCCATCATTTCCTTCTTTTCCTCTATTCTATATTTTTCTCTATTTTCTTCAACCATTTTGATACATATTTCCGGCTGGTACATCGGTTTTTGTATCTCTTTGATGTCCGGGCTGTACAGCAATTCGTTTGCAAGTGTCATCAATCCCCTGATGCTGAATGTTTCGCTATTTACCTCCGATAGTATGCGCTGGACGAGATTACCGCTGCAAAAACCTTCTTCGTTTATATGCTGCATCAGCAACTCCGAAACCAGTGTCTGTAATGACCCGGCATCATCATGCCGGAATTCTGCCGGTATATACACGGTCATGACATCCAGCGTCCCGGGATCGATATATATAAATTCCGGTTTCATCAGGAAGTTGGACGGATACAGCAGATACCCGGCTGAATTGCTTATACAGGCCGTTATATTCAGAATCAGCCTGAGGAAAGCCTCCCTGCTGAGCTTATTCCTTTTCAGGTATATCGATAACGGTATCCGGGAGGTTATATTATAGTAAAAGTAGTTGGCGTCCTCTTTCTTTACTATTTCCATCGGGATGACGTATTCGATATCATTGTTTTCGAACATGCCGGCCTGATACCCTATGATGTTCCCGGCACACCTGATTACAAGAAAACTGGACGCAGCATCGCTTTCATATATAAACTCCAGTTCCTTAACTGCTTCTGCAGCAACCCCGGACATAGCCGACTTCCTCCAAAACATTTCTTTTAGTATGCAGCCGTCAAATGCTGCTCTCTCAATTGATCTGGTTGTTTTGTCTGATAAGCTGGCTGTTTACATCGTTTGTGACAGAATCACTAGCAAAGATGCTTTTCATGATGTCAGTAACAAACTTGATAATAGCATCTCTGAATATGAGCGCTATACCTACAAGAACAGCGATAATAACGACTATTTCCACTGTTCCGAGTCCATCCTCCTCGCTCAGGAAGCTTTTTACCAGTTTGTTCATCATACCACCTCCGATTCTCATATATTTCTCAGGGCCAGGACTGCAGGCATCCCGACTATGAGCAGTATTGCAATGAACATCAGCATCATCGGCAGCAGCAGCTTGGTCGATGCTTCTTCCCCGAACTTCTTTGCTGTATTTTTCCGCATCTCCCAACATTCATCTGACAGGAGCCTCAGTACAGGGACAAGCTCTGAATTGCCTTTCCTGATGTTTTGCAGTACTACGGTCACGAAGCGTGTTACTGCAGGGACATGGCACCTTTTTGCAAACTCCTCATATGCTTTATGTTCGGATACTCCTGACCTGACAGCCTGTACCGTGATGCATAGCTCTTTATAGAGCGGAGTCTCCCGCTGAGAGTCCATTGCAGCCTTCTCCCATGCTTTCGATACAGTCAGCCCGGCATTGACAAGCAACGTCAGTTTATTGACAAAGTCCGGGAACTCGAGCTGGATCGCCTGACGTCTTTTCCTGACTTTCTCATGCAGTTCACGGTCGCTAAGCACAACAGATGCTGCAACCAGCAGAACGCAGAAAAACAGATAACCGCCGTCGATATCGGCAAAAATCCCCACAAAACCGGCAAACATCAATGCCAGAAGTACCAGCGATATTTTGTTCCCCCAATGTACACGGAGCATCAGCAGGGCTTTCCTGTGCCCATAAAGTTCAGCAACTGCCATGGCCAGCTTCCTGTCATATCCTGTGTTGTAGCCGTGCTTGAAAGTGTCCAGAATAAGCATGCTTACCGGAAGGAACCCTTTCAGCGGAAACTCTTTCTTGTCCAGCACGCATATGATATCCGCATACCTGCCCCTTGATAAAAAGTACAATATTAAATAAATAATGGCTAAAACGGCGAAAAAAACAGCCATGGCAGACCTCTCCGCAATATCATCTGATCTTTCGTCAGTGTTTTTCGCATCATAGCGATTTTTCATTGGTGATGTTAAGAATTCTTATGGTATGGTATAGATGTCTTACTGCATCTTTTTACGCATATTTCTGCAAAAATTTCCCTGTATTTTGAGCAAGTCCGACTAAAACGTCTGCGGAGCCGGTCAAACCTTTATGTCATTCAGCTTCGCTGAGATGAACCATGCCAAAGCCATCATTGCCAGGGCAATGGTCATCGTCAGCCGCCCGGCAGCTGTATTGAAAATCGGGTACATATAGTCCGGCGCACTGGCTGAAAGCAGCGCTATCATAAACACCGGAACGGCATTCAGCACCTTCTGTTCAAATCTGCGCTCAGCCAGCAGCATATCAATTTCCTGGCCGACTTCTATCCTGTCGCTTATGATCGATGAAGCGTTTCTTATAATCTGGGCTATATTCCCGCCTGTCCTCTTGCTTATACTGAGGACATTGACAAAGTTGTCTAAATCTTCAAGTCCTGCACGGCCTGCAAATTCAGTCAATGCGGATTCAAGCGTCTCATTGGTATCAAGCCTGCTGATTATGTTCCTGATTTCAGCAAGTATATATGTGGACGGCTCCGGATAAAGCACGGAGAGATCCTCCAGCGCCGCTCTGAATGCGGATTCGATGGATTTGCCCGCAGAAACGGATGAAGCCAGGGAATACAGCAGGTCCTTAAACTGGATATTTAGTTCCTTCTTCCTTCGCTTAACCAGGTCCTTTGCCTTTATTCCAGGGTACAGCAGCGCAAGCGGTGTAAGAAGGACAGATATGAGTACGTTTCTGTAGAACAGAAAACCTGCAGCAAAAATTACTGCTGCCGCTGCCAAAATGTAAAGCATCTTTTGCTTTGTCCCCATAACATATACGTTGTAATCCGTCATTGCATACCACCGCCCAGTCGACAACGGATACCCGCCATTTTAAGCTTGAATGTCCTGGTAAGCATGTTTCCGGTCCACTTAAGGAAGCCCGTTACAGGTTGGCTTTCAGCTTTCTGAACGCCCGCTGTCCGGCAGACATACGGCCTTATGGCGTATCCCGTTCCCGTATTGTCCGCATCTGTATCCCCGATGCATATGTCCAGGCCACCACTGCTACACGGTACTGCCTCCTCAAATACAAACAGCGGATTCAGAATGATCCGTCCGTTGCTGTAACCTGCTACTTCGCTTATCTCAAGTACTCTCCTGGACTTGTCCCTCAGCCTGGCAAGATGCACCATTATGTCTATGGCTGAAGCAATCTGCTGCCGTACAGCATCCAGAGGTATTGGGGCAGCGCTGACGACCATGGTTTCCAGTCTCTTAAGCATGTCTTCGGCAGAATTGGCATGTCCGGTGGATAATGACCCGTCATGACCTGTATTCATTGCCTGGAGCATATCAAGAGCCTCCTCGCCCCTTACCTCGCCAACTATTATCCTCTCAGGCCTCATCCTCAGTGACGTCCTGATAAGGTCGCGGATGGTGATCATCCCTTTACCTTCGCTGTTTGCGTTCCTGGTCTCCAGCCTGACCAGGTTATCCACCCCTGTGATTTGAAGCTCTGCTGAATCTTCGATCGTGATTATACGCTCATCCGGAGGTATCCTGGCAGCAAGTGCGTTCAGAAAGGTTGTTTTGCCGCTGCCAGTGCCTCCACATATAAAAATGTTGTATTTTGCCTTTACAAGACAGTCCAGCACCTCCGCGGCCTCAACGCTCAATGAGCCTGCCTCCGTCAGCTGCTCCAGGGTCATGGGTTTATCGGGAAACTTCCGTATCGTCATTATCGGCCCGTTCAGCGCTACTGGCTTGAGCACAACATTCACCCTTGATCCGTCCGGCAAAACGAAGTCGACTATCGGAGATGCCTCGTTTACAGTCCTGTTGGTCCGTGAAACAATATTATGTATCACATCCTCCAGTTTCTGCTGATCGGCAAATGCCGCTTCTGTCCTGTATATGCGGCCTGCGCGCTCTATGAATATCTTGTCCGGTCCGTTGACCATTATTTCAGTGATGCTTTTGTCATCCAGCAAAGGCTGGAGTATGTCGAGCCTTCTCATCGAATTGTATACCATGTCGGCCAATTCGCGTTTTTGAGCGATATTGAGCCAGAAAACCCTGGATTTGCGGAAAACCGCTTCTGTCACCATGTCCATAAGTTCGTCGTCATCGATATCCTTTGTCCTGTCCAGTTCCTGCGCGATTTCCGTCCTTATCTCCTCCGCCAGTTTCAAATCTCCCGGCTGCTTGTCCCGCTTGTATCCTGCATTGCAGATTTCAGCAACTTCAGGCAACGGATCCACCTCCATCCGTGAGAACTCCTGCCGGCGGCCTGCGGGCCAGTATCTGCTCCACAATGCTATTAAGGCTCTTAAGGAATGAAGTTTCACCGATAAGGCTGCCGGCTGCAGTGCCGTCGTGCATTCGGGAACAATCCGCAATCACAGCGGCCGGCTTGTATCCATAAACGGCGCCATATTCTGCAAATCCGGATGAAAAATTCAATACGGGCAAAAGCTTGTCCGCCAATGCCGCCTTCCATCTGTTTTCCAACAGATCGAGGCCTTTGATGAAAATAACGGCCTTTGACTCTATGACAGGATCCAGGGCAAGGACCAGAACAATGGCGTCGGAATGCCTCATCACTTCCGCATTTACATTGCTTAGACCCGAAGGCAGGTCAACAAAAACCATGTCATACACACAACTCGACCTGAACTCCCTGATAAGCCGTACTGCATCCTGTTCATCAAACTCATTCATTTCCAGTATGCTTTCAGGAGGCTTGTAAAAATATACGCCGCTCCTTATATCCCTGCACTTTGCGGACTCCAGCCTGAGCCACAGGGAGTTGCTTCCTTTCAGATGGTATATCACATTGGAGAAGCTTTGATCAGATTCCCCTCTGAAAAAACTGTCTGTTGAGGGAGTAATTTCAAGATTCAGGTAAAATGTCCGAAACCCCATGCCTGCGCACAATATGCTACAGCCTGCCGCAATACTGCTTTTCCCGACGCCGCCGGCAGGTGAGGCAACACTGACGATACATGTGTTCTTACGGCCCTGTACCGGGCAATTCCTGTCTGTACTTGCAGAATAAAGCCTCAATATCTCAGATACCAGCCTGTCGATGTGCTGGTATTTCATTATCGAAACAGGCGCCGAATCGCGGCATTGAGGTGCCTGCCCGGGACTCCCTTCCTCAAGAAGCAGCACAAGTCCGCGGTCGTACTGCCCAATTTTTTCATCGTACATGAGGCTGTTCACAAGAATGATATCAGCAGACTTCGGACTGTCAAGGAAACCATGCAGGGCCTGGAGAGATGAAAAAGATGTCAGTTCGAATCTCCCGGGGTAGTTTATGATTAGGTATTTCCCGAAATTCCGAATATATTCGGCATCAAAATCAGCTATAACAAGACTGAGCCTCCCCAAAGCGCTCCCTCCGTCGCTTACAATTACAATTATTTTTGTAAAATTTTGGTTTCAATAATATTATATGGGCAGGCTCACTTTCTGTCAATTCCTATTTTTCAAAATTTTCCAATGATATGAGCGCTGGACTCGCAAATTACTACAGCAGGCACTATTTTGAGAATTTTCCGATAAGCTCTTCCTGCTCTTTTCTGACGAAGTTTTTGATCTGGTTGAAGACGATCGGACCGTTATGCCTTATTTTGAGTCCGTATTCGAAATATCCGTTATGATCGGCTTTCCTCACTATTTCCGCAGTGAGAGACAGAATGTCTCTCGCAAGGTAGATATCGAGGTTCAGCTTGTGGCCTTTGTAATGCTCCTCTTTTGCGTACAGCATCAACCCGTAATCGCTGATATCCTTTACCAGTGCGTAATATTTCCTGTTTCCCGCCGTACCGGCTACCCTGTAATCCGCGTACAGAGAAACAGGAAACCGGTCGTATGACCGCAGCCTGCTTCCTTCGTCGGGCACATCTTCCCTGTAGGTCAGAAGGCTTTCATCTTTATTATAATCAACGATCCTGGCTCCCCTTATGACTGCTTTCTCATCCAACTCATAGGCCGTGACCAGGGGATCGCCTTCCAGGAAAGTTGCCTTCCGGCACTCCTTCGGAAGCTTTACGACGATTTGATCGTCAATTATTTTCTCAAGGATGCTGTCAAACACGTTAATCATGGAATAATGCCTCATCGTAATGACACTGCCTTCTGCCGGTCCCATGACACACCTCCATGAAATAACCCTGTTTCTGATTTTATTATATTATAAATACTAAATATTTGGTAGATTTGCAGTATTCCATATAATTCCGCGCCGCACCTATATCTATCCTCATTCTGTCACCGAGTCGGCATGCCATTAATATAATGATACTGACGACAGCATCACAGGCCGGACGATAGATCCCACCCGGATCTGTAACACTTTGCACGGAAGAGGAATAAACTAAATTAGCGGTATAAGTTTATGTCAACCACTGGTCGAAAGGAGGCCTACCAAATGGGAGATAGAGGATGCGGCAAATTCTTCAATGATGATTGCGCTATTTTGTTCTTCATTATTCTTTTCCTGCTGCTGTTCTTTGACAGAAGGGACTTCTGCTGATAACAGCGCATGTAGCCAAGATTGGCTGCAATACATGGTTCCTGACAAAACCACCCTCAAAGGGTGGTTTCGCTTTTGGCCGGACGATAACCGCAAAAGCTGAAAATGCGGCTGTAAGTAACACATGTATGCAGCCCTGAATATGATGGTATAGACAGCAGAGTTCAAACATTGAAAACAAGGGGGGTTTTGTAATGTCCAAAAACTTCGTTGGCGGCATATTCAACGACTGTGCCTTATTGTTCTTCATCATCCTGTTTCTCCTGCTGTTCACAGACAACAGGGGCTTCTTTTTCAGAGATGACGCCGGCATAGTTGAGTAACAAAGCTTTTCATATATGAAGGGGGTGTATGATATGGCAGATAATGAAAGAGGCGGGCTCTTCGGGTGTGGTTTCGGATTTAACTGGATCTGGATCATCATAATCATATTGGTTATAATCCTGCTGTTCCCTTGCCTTTTCGGAAGAGAAAATGAAGGGTATTACAAGGAATAACTAAACATTGCGGTAAGCCGCTGCCCGGCAGACAGCGAAAGCTGCTCTTTGCTCCATGCCTCTGGAGGGACGGATCAACTGCCCTGTTGTGGTCTGTTGATATCTGTCCTTTTTGTTGTGCAAGGTATGGTGACACTCCTCTGCAAGGGGACATTCCTTTGTGGCAGAGGAATGTCACGCATCTGAATAGATATAGTGACACTCCTCTGTAAGAGGACATTCCTTTGTGGCAGAGGAATGTCACGCATCTGAATGGATATGAGGACACTCCTCTGCAAGAGGGCACTGCTTTGTGGCAGAGGAATGTCACGCATTTGAATAGATATGAGGGCACTCCTATACCACGAGGATATCTCAATCACAGAGAAGTGCTTTCTGTAGAGGAGAGCCCACATACCATTTTCGGCTGAAGAATGTCCCCATAATACAGGACTGTCCCCATTCCTTTTGATGGTCATTTCCATACCGTTCCCCAGGAAACATCGCCCGTACAATTTTCTGGGAAGTTCGCTTATTTGTGCTATAATATAAATACAGAAATGAATTATGACGCAGCTTTTGCCGAAAGCTCATTCATGGCGCTGCAATCAGCATTCCAAGCCTGTCATAAAGCGTCGGACGTAAATTTGTCAAAATGTTGCATATTTATGTACCATCGTCTATAATAATTGCTGATTCGCGACGATTTATTCTTATCAGGAGCTAAAAGCAGGAAAATTACCCCGGTTTTTTACTTGCCGTTTACGAATATTAATACGAATAATAATATAAACCAAAGAGTTCAGAGAGGTAGTATACATAATTGAAACCGAAAGTTTTAGCCGCAGTTTTGATATTTTCGCTAACACTGATGTTTGTTCCCATGCCGGCAGCCGTTGCATCACGGCCGGCACAGGCTGCCCAGTTGCTGTCCGTAAAAACTGTATCGGCAGCCCAGTCGAATTATGAAAAAGCGATCGATCTGAAGATCCTGGGCCTTCTGGCCAACAAGCCCGCAGACTTTGAGCTTGATCGCGCTCCGAACAGGGCTGAAGGGCTTGTCATGCTGCTGCGGCTTCTCGGGAAAGAATCCGAGGCGCTGCAGGGCGGTTATAAACACCCGTTCAAAGATGTTCCTGCCTGGGCGGACTGCTATGTGGGATATGCGTATCAGAACGGGATCACCAACGGTAAAAGCAGGGATGCGTTCGGCGCTAATGATCCGCTGACGGCGGAGCAATACGTGACGCTGGTACTTCGTTCGATAGGATACAGGGACGGGGAAGATTTCCAATACGACAAGGCATTGGACAAAGCCGTGTCATTGGGAATTTTGTCAAATGCGGAAGCAAAGGATCTGAAGAACAGCTCCGAGTTCCTGAGGAACGATCTTGTCGCCGTTTCCTATAACGCACTTACAGCAAAACTGAAAGGTTCATCCCGGATGCTCATAGAAAAGCTTGCCGATACCGACAGGACAGTCTTCAAGCCCGCCGCTGTACTACTTGGCCTGTACCCGCCGGATTTTGAAAAGCGGTATGGAAATGTTCTTTCATTCAGTCCCCGCCGGACAAACTACGGCTATGTCACCAGGAATGCCGACGATCTGGCCAGGATCATCACAAAATCGCTCGTCAGCCATACCACATCCTTTGAATTGGACATCACAGGCTACAGCGGCGATATAACGGAAGAGTTCAAGCCTGCTATCAACACAGCACTGGATGCTGCAACCGTTATATCAGGCGTGGAAAATTTCGTGGAATCGTGGAAATACGAATGCAATTCGCACACCATGAAGGTGACGCTCACATACAGAGAAACGGCGGACGAGTTTGCATTGAGCAGGTCAAAGGTAAAGGCCGCGCTCAACAAAGCGAGGTACATCGTTGCCGAACGTATCTCCAGGGATATGACGGATTTTGAGAAAGAAAAGGTACTGCATGACTATTTGGTAAACAACACACTCTATGATTATGTAAATTACAAAAGGAACTCTGTGCCTGAAGACTCATTCAACGAATACGGCTGCCTTGTTTTGGGAAAAGCCGTATGCTCGGGCTATTCGAAGGCAATGAAACTGCTGTGCGACCTGGCAGGCATCGAATGCATGATAGCAACCGGATGGTCCACAGACAGCAGCAGAGAAGGGCATTCCTGGAACATCGTCAAAATCGGCGGCGAATACTACCATCTTGATGTGACGAACGACGATTCAGTGACGGATGACGGCACCGAGGTGCTGACCTACACCTATTTCAACCTGACCGACAAGGAAATGAAAAAATTCTATAGCTGGGACACGTCCCTGTTCCCCAAGTGTACAGCCACCCGGAACAATTACTATCGTAAATACGGCCTTGTGGCCGACAGCTCGGAAGCAATGAAAAGGGTCCTGGCCGGAGCGATAAAAAAGCGCAGCACGGTCATTGAAATCAAGGTATCCGATTATTCCAGGTACAATTATTCGGACCTGAGAGAACTGATAATCAAATCCAGGGCGATCATGAGATACATGTACACTGTAAATACCGAACTGGGAATTATCAAGCTGCTTGATATCGAATATTTCGAATAACAGGGGACGGTTCTCAAATAAACGGCGGTTCCAGGGACGTTTCTTCAGGATAAAAACAGGGGACAGTTCTTCAAAAGCATGACCCCGGCGGTCACGGTCGAAGAACTGTCCCTTTGGCTTATCCAGGAATCGCTTTTTCAACATGCCGATCTGTGTGTTATCCTGCTGCCGCATGAACTCAAGAACTGTCCCTTAAACGAACTTATGCAGGTTATTCACCCTGGACAGCCTGAATGCTGCGATGAGCATGAACGTAAGCGCAAATGCGGCGAGTACCAGCAGGTTCAGCGCAATGCTCCCAAGGTCGCCTCCGTCCTGCATTTTCCTGATAGCCTCCATCACCCACATCTGGGGGGTAAAGTAACCGATCTTCTGCATGAACTTCGGCATGAGTTCAGGGTTCCAGTAGCATCCGCCCAGCATGCAGGTAGGCGTCAGGACAAGCGTGTTGAGCGTCCCGGCCATGTATGATGAACTGGAAAATGCGGTAATGAGCAGCCCCAGTCCAACGGCAACGAACGCGAATATCAGCAGGATAATAAACAAATGGATATCGTTCATACCGGTATCGATCCTGAAGACGAACTTCATTATCAGCTGTATCATTACGATTTGAAGTATGCAGATGATCAGCCCGGTCAGTGAATTCGCGCAAATATATTGCCTGGAGCTTACCGGCGCGGAACAGATCCTGTGGTAAGTGCGGTCTCTTTTTTCTTTCAGTACGATCATCGATGTGAATCCGGACCCGAGCATGACGAACATTACCAGAAACCCGAGCGAAGTCCGGGTCATCGCCTTATCGGTGCTCCTGTCCTCAGCATTTATAACATTGAATTCCACTTTGTAATCGCTGATCTGTGAGAGCATCCTGTCAAAGGCTGCAGGATCGCCGCCGGATGCAGCCGAAAACAGTGACATGGAAGCTGAATGCCTGTATATCAGTTGTTCCACCCATGCCGTCGTTTCCTTGCCCTTAAGCGAGACGATCTCTATTTCAGCAGCATTCCCGCTGAGGATGCTCTCAGTGTATCCTTCAGGAACGACCACCACTGCATCCAGTTCAAAATCCAGCAGCTTTTTGTTGATTTCCTCTTCATCCACTTCGACGACCGAAAAATCTTCTGTTGCAGCCAGTTTTTCCTTCAGTTCCAGGGCCGCCATTCCATGGTCGCGGTCCACAAAGCCGAGATTCAGGGTACTGACAAATGACGTGCCGTGTATTACCAGCGAAAACAGTACCCCGACCAGAGGCAGAAAGATATATGTGATAATGTTGCCCTTTTTTCTGAACGTCACTTTCAGGTTGTTCAATATGAGAAGCCCAAGGTTACGCATACGCATTCTTCCTCCTTCCTGACAGCCATGCAGCTACGGATATGAACAGTATGGAAAGTCCAAGATTGACTGCAAGGGAAATATACGCGGCAGAGTAAGTGCCTTCGTAAATGATATTTATCAGGGCCATGTTAATCCATCTCACCGGGGAAATGACAGATACTTTTGAAATTTGGTCGCCAAGCATGGATAACGGCACATATCCTCCGCCGAGAAATACGAATACCGGTATGATCGTATTCAACAGGCCGCTTGCCACTTCTGCCGTGCGGAATATGAATGCCAGCGCCGCCCCGAGGCTGACGGTCATTATCGCATATGTGACTATAAGGACCGCCACCGTAAACAGGTCTTCCCCCCAGTTGGCTTTCAGCACCAGTTTGCTGAACAGCAGAACAACAAACGCCTGTACGATGGTAACAGAAATGCTGCCAAGTATCTTTCCGGTGAGGTACTGGTATTTTTGGACCGGTGCACAGAGAACCCTGGCGCCGGTCTTCGCGTCGGCCTCAGACCTTATGCTCCAGAATCCCGTAAGTGAAGAATACAGCAGGATCAGCGTCAGCATGGTCACCGCATAATAGTCGGTAGAACCGGGCTGCTTCTTGCGGTCTATGGCGGTGACCCTGACATATCCACTGTTCACGGCGCTGTCAGGCTGCTGTATTTTTGAAAGGGCAGCCGGGTCGTTTCGGACTATGACATTGATTGCCGCATATGACTCGAGGAAAGATGCCACGGCATTTTCAACTATCCCTGATTCAAAGCCGGAGTTTTTGTTCCTGTACATGTCTATCCGGGGCGGGTCGCCTGTTATGTGGAGATATGCCGTATACCTGTGGTTCTCTATTTCGCTTATACCTTTTTCGACATCTGCTGTCTCTTCGAACTGCATCCCTGTCTCATCAGACATGTACTCGCAGAATGTGCTGAAAGCATTTTCAAATACGGGATCGCCGCCCTCTATATCGATAGTGTACAGTACATTGACGTCCTCAATATCGATGCTGTTTTCGAAAACGCCGCTAAAAGCCGCTCCCAGGATGACGATTAGCACTATGGGAAATATCACCATCAGGATATTTGTTTTAAAATCCCGGAGACACTGCTTTAGTTCCTTGTATATGATGTTCAGTATGATCACTTGCAAGCCACCTCCCTCAGTCCCTGAGCTTCCTTCCTGTCAGGGACAGGAACACGGTTTCCAGGTCAGGCGTTTTACTTTCCACATTTTTGATCGTGAAGCTGTTTTTTATGAAATACTGTATTATCTTGTCCAGGTTGGTGACTTCCTTGGCGCTTGTTATTTTTACTGTGTTTTCACCTATATCGACATTTTCTACGCCGGGGATCTCCCTGAGGCTGTTCTCATCGACCTTTGAAGCGGGTTCGTTTATCGTCACCACGACCACGCCCCTGTCGTTTATCATGTTTTCCAGTTCCGGACATGTTCCAAGGGCTATCACCTTTCCGTGGTCCATGATGGCGATACGGGTGCATATCTCCTCGACCTCTTCCATGTAGTGGCTGGTGTATATGATCGTGCTGCCCAACTCGTTGAGTTTTTTTACCGACTGCAGTATGTGGTTTCTTGACTGCGGGTCGATACCGACGGTTGGTTCGTCCATTATGATAAGTTTCGGCTTGTGGGCAATGGCGCACGCTATGTTGAGCCTCCTCTTCATGCCCCCGGAAAAGCTCTTCGGAAACTGGTTTTTCTTTTCGGACAGGCCCGTGAACTCAAGAGCCTCCAGTGCTGCTTCCTCCAGCATCTTCCCCCTGAGGCCGTAAAGGCTGGCAAAGAACTTCACATTCTCAAGGCTGGTCAGGTCCTCATATATCGCTATATCCTGGGGAACGATGCCCACGTACGACTTGGTCGTCATTTTGTCTTTCCTGACATCTTTTCCAAATATGCTGATACTGCCCCTGTCGATCGTAAGCAATCCCGTGATCATATTGATGGCAGTACTTTTGCCCGCGCCATTGGGTCCCAGCAGCCCGAATATCTCCCCCTCTTCTATCTCCAGCGATACTTTGTCAACAGCAGTAACATCGCCGAATTTTTTCGTCACCTGTTCCATTTTGACAATAGTCATCATCATACCTCCAACATGCAATAATCCTGTTCTGTAATGGTTTTGGCCGCTGTTCGGTTCCAGCCATACTATCCATTGTATCCATATTATAAAAAAACCTGTTCTCTTCCGTTAGTACGGAAGGTCACAGGTTCATATGACAAAAGTAATATTTTCGTTGTGAAAAAAGGCCTGTATACCAGGCGGTATCGGGACCGCTATGCCCCGTTCCCCTTTTCACCGGTCAGATAATACACGGCTAACTGGGTCCGGTGCTCGAGCCCGGTCTTCGCCAGAATAGCGGATATGTAGTTTTTGACTGTCCCCTCCGACATGAACAGCCTTGCCGCGATATCCTTGTTGGAAAGCCCTTTCGCAACAAGCATCGCTATCTCCATCTCCCGCTCGGTCAGGATCCCGTCCGGGATTCCGCATCTTCGCCCGGACGACAGTTCGTCCTTGATAATATCCATGGCAACGTCCTGCATGACGGTGCCTCCGTCATGCACTATCCTTATGGCATCCATTATCCTCGCAGGCGGACTGTTTTTCAGCAGATAACCCCTGGCGCCGTACTTAACCGCGTTTATAATAAAATCATCGTCGTCAAATGTTGTCAGGATCAGCGTCTTCGTCCCGGTTTTCGACGAGATCTCACGGGCAGCCTCAAGCCCGTCCATTACCGGCATCCTGACATCGAGCAGCGCAACGTCCACCTGGTTCGTACTGCAGTATTCCACAGCCTTGCAGCCGTTATCGACGCATTCCGCCACCTCAAAGCGGTCATCGCTCTGCAGGATAATTTTCAGTCCTTCCCTTATCAATGCGTCGTCATCAGCTATCAATACCCTGATCGGCATAGGCACCTCCTGAATGGGCAGCCGTACGGCTGATATGTTGCTGCTCTCCTGGCTGCTGCTTTCCTGTCCGTCCGGCAGCTATCCGCCTTTCCGGATCATTTTCAACAGGCAGCAGAGTAATCACGGAAAATCCGTCGGACCCGTCAATGATCAGCTTGCCGCCCGCCGCACCTGTCCTCTCTTCCATGCCGGCGATCCCCATCCCTTTCTTAATGGCGGCTTCGCCTCTCCCGTTGTCTTTGACTTCCATCTTTATAACTTTGTTCATGACCTCTATCTTCACCCTGACGGCTGACGCCGAAGAATGTTTCAGAGAGTTGGTAAGGGCTTCCCTCATGTTGTCGGTCAGGATGCTCCACTGCATATGCGTTATGGCATCCAGCCTGCCCTCATATGAAAATTCGGTCTCTATCCTGTTGTTCAGTGTGAACTCCTCGAGGATCAGCTTCAGCCTGTTTATCCCCAGTTGCTCCGAGGCGGGCTTTATAGCCCTTAATGTGGAGCGTATGCTTTCCATCCCCTTCTTCAGGTTTTCGGTCACATTCCTCACCATTTCGCCTGCTTTAGCGGCGTCCTTTTCCATGATCAGCCCGACAGCCTCAAGCTGTAAGATGCTGCCTGCCAGCGTATGCCCCACTTCATCGTGGATCTTCTGCGCCAGCGTGTTGCGTTCTTCTATCTGCGAAAGGTAGCGAAGCTGGGCTTCATATTCGGTGCCCGCACTCAGTCTCGCGGACAGGTCGTCTATACTGTCCCTGAGTTCCTCATTGGCTTCCTTCAGGGCGCCAACGTTTTGGATGAACTTTTGGGCGATCAGGAAAACCAGCAGGCTCATCAGGCTTGCCAGCACATATTCCAGCACCACGCCGGTGTCAATGCTGAGAAGGGCGGGCACAGCGGCGAAAACCGGCAGGAACCTCCAGTCATCAATATATGAGGATGCGATCTCATAAATATCTGCAGACATCAGCAGCAGAAACAGTTCGGTCGCCAGAACCGATGAAACTGCCAGAATAGTTACAGAGAGCATACGGAACAGGGTTTTCAGCGAGGTTTTCCTTAACAAATAAACAGTGGTGACTGCGGAAATGTAAAGCAGCATGAACAATACCACAAGCGCGGTATTCTCCATGCTGCTCCTGAAATAGCGCAACACGCAGTAGAACAGTATTATGAATCTTGTGCCGATCATCCAGTTTTCCATACAACCTCGTTTTTCAGGGACGGTTTAACTATACTTCAGCTTTGGCTGCCATTTCGGGCGCCATTTTGCTTTATGCTGCCGTAAACCGCTCTCTGCAGGCCCATTTGGCCCCTGCATTATTCTATATCAGGTTTTCCGGGTTCAGCGCCTCCAGTTCCTTCGGTACGAAAACTCCGTCCTTCCTTATCAGCACATCGTCGAACCATATTTCTCCGCCGCCGTACTCCGGCCGCTGTATGCACACCAGGTCCCAGTGGATCGCGGATTTGTTGCCGTTGCTGCAGATATCGTAGCAGCTGCCCGGAGTGAAATGGAAGCTGCCTTTTATTTTCTCGTCGAACAGCGTGTCCTTCATCGGCTTTTCAATATACGGGTTGAAGCCCAGCGAGAATTCGCCCACGTACCTGGAGCCTTCGTCCGTATCCAGCACTTTATTTATCCTTTCCGTATCGTTGGCCGCAGCATTTATGATCTTGCCGTCCCTGAACTCCAGGGTCACGTTTTCATATGTAAAGCCCTGGTATTTAGAAGGCGTATTGTACGTGATCTTCCCGTTGACGGAGTCCCTTACGGGAGCCGTGTAAACTTCGCCGTCAGGGATGTTCCGGTGGCCGTCGCACTTGATGGCGGGAATACCGCGGATGGAGAAAGTCAGATCAGTGCCTTTGCCGACGATCCTGACCCTGTCCGTCCTGTTCATCAGTTCGACGAGTGCGTCCATCGCCCTGGACATTTTCCCGTAATCCAGGTTGCATACCCTGAAATAGAAATCCTCGAAGGCCTCCGTCGACATTTCAGCCATCTGCGCCATGGCGCTGTTCGGATAACGCAGGATCACCCATTTGGTGTGCTCCACCCTCTGCTCCGAATGGACGGGCTTGTTGAAAAGCGTGCTGTACAGCTTCATTTTGTCTTCGGGGACATCGCCGAGTTCGTTGCTGTTGTCCGCATACCTGATCCCGATATACGCGTCCATCTCCTTCATCCTGTCGAGTTCGAACCTTGCCATGAGCCTGATCTGCTCCTCGCTGCAGCCGATGAGGAGCACGCGCAGGATCTCGTCGTTCTTTATAGTGACAAAGGGCAGTCCGCCCGCTTTGTAAACTTCCTTTATAAGAGCTTTCGTCAGCGGCAGTTCAAAGCCCTTCGTTTCGATCAGTACCTTTTCGCCGGGTTTGACACGGCACGAGTAATTCACCAGGTTTTTTGCCAGTGTTTCGATCCTTGGATCCGTCATTAGTCATCCGCCTCTTTTCATAAGCTTTTTTATTGTATATCGTATTCCGGCCACAGATGGACCTTTTGTTATCCGATGATCTCCTCCAGGTCGTTCAGCACCTTTTCAAATGTTTTCAGGGCATCCTCGACAGGCTTCGGCACGGTCAGATCTACGCCGGCCTTTTTAAGCAGTTCCAGCGGGTAGTCTGATCCGCCGCTCTTCAGGAATTCCAGGTAGCGGTCGATGGCCGGCACGCCGTCGCCAAGTATCTGCCTCGACAGCGATACGGCAGCCGAGATGCCCGTTGCGTATTTATACACATAGAAGCTCCTGTAGAAATGCGGTATGCGCGCCCATTCCATATCGATATCGTCGTCTATGACCACTTCGGCGCCGAAATACTTCTCGTTGAGCCCGCGGTATATCCTGCAGAATCCGTCGGCGTTGAGCGCCTCGCCTTTTTCCATCATTTCATGCGTGATCTTTTCAAACTCGGCGAACATGGTCTGCCTGAACAGCGTCCCGCGGAACTCCTCGAGGTAATGGTTCATCAGGTATGCCCGCTCCTTTTTGTCGGCGGTCACCGAGAGCAGATAGTCCATCAGGAGCGATTCATTCACCGTTGAGGCCACTTCCGCGACAAAGATCCTGTAATCCGAATAAATATACGGCTGCGTTTTGTTTGTATAGTACGAATGCATCGCGTGGCCCATTTCATGCGCTATGGTGAAGACATCGTTTATAGTGCCCTGGTAGTTAAGCAGTATATAGGGATGGGTCAGATATGTCCCCCACGAATACGCACCGCTGGTCTTGCCCTGGTTCTCATATACATCTAACCAGCCGGAACCGAAAGCCTTCGTCATGTCTTCGACATAACAGCACCCCAGTGCCGCCAGGCCGTTTTTTACGGTTTCCAGCGCTTCCTCATAGCTGATATGCCTCGTCGGCTGTTCGACGATCGGGACATACAGGTCGTACATGTGCAGTTCGTCCAGCTTCAGCGCTTTCTTCCGCAGCCTCACGTACCTGTGGAGGAGCGGGAGGTTCCTGTTGACGGTATCGATCAGGTTGTCGTACACGTCGACGGGCACGTTGTCACTGTCCAGGGCTGCCTGCAGGCTCGATTCATACCGCCTGACGTTTGCGAAAAATTTGTCCCTCTTTATATTGCTGCCGAGCGATGCGGCCAGCGTATTCCTCATTGCCCTGTACGAATTGTAAAGGGTATGGAACGCGTCCTTTCTGACCCGTCTGTCTTTCGACTCGAGGAATTTTATATACCTGCCTTTTGTGACCTCGACTTCCTCGCCGTTTTCATCCTTGATGACGCCGAATTTGATGTCCGCGTCATTGAACATGGAAAAAATCTCGGAGGGCGAGTCCATGACTTCATCCGCAAGAGCCAGGAGTTCCTCTTCCCTGTCGGAAAGCACATGCTTTTTCTGCCTCAGTATATCGTCAAAAAAGTGCCTGTACAGCGAAAGCCCTTCCATTCCATCGATGCTCTTTTTCAGCAGTTCTTCGTCAATGGATATGATCTCGGGGACGATAAACGATGTCGAGGCGTTCACCTCGGTCATCAGCATAACGGCCCTGTCGGTGAGCGCCTGGTACTTTGCTTCGGCGTTGTTTTCGTCCCGCCTCATCCTTGCATATGCGAAAACTTTTTCGGTCAGGGCGGACAGCTCATCCCTGAGTTTCAGGCATTCCAGCAGGGCTTCCATGCTGCCGGCAAGCCTGCCTTTGTAGGAGGCGATTTTACCTGACAGCTGCTGAACTTTTTTGAAATCCGCCTCCCAGTCATCCTCGCTTGAGTATATGTCTTCGAGCCTCCACTTGAATTTTGGATCGATTTCTTCTCTTGCCGGTAAGTTTTTAGTTGTCACGATGCCACTCCTCTCTCAGCATTGGGGCACATCCGCCGCCGGAAACCTGCCCCGCGGTCCGGGACATGGTACGGCAGATGCATAGTCCAGCCAATGCATCTTTTCCATAACATTATACCCTTTGACAAGCTTTATTACCAGTATTTATGCTGCCCATTTTATTGCTTCGGAAGCATTCTATTGTCAGTACTTTTTTCTTGACATGTAGAAATGCAAAAAATATTATAAATTATAGCGCGGGCATTTGGCGGAATGCTGAGGGTTCCGGTATAAAGGCCATGTGTGATTTGCAGCTATTTGTATCGTACAGCAGGCCATTCAATGGTGATGTATCGGAATAGTGCCCGGATATGCTGCAAAACTGAATCAGGGTTGAAAGGGGACCTAAATATGGATGTCATAATCAAAGGCGATTATGAAGGTTTAAGCAAGTATGCGGCAAAAGTGATTGCCGGTTTTGTCAGGAAGAAGCCGGACTGCGTGCTTGGGCTGGCTACGGGAAGTACACCGATAGGAACGTACAGGGAACTGATCAGGATGCACAAAGAAGAGGGTTTGGACTTTTCAGGGGTCAGGACCTTCAACCTTGACGAGTACCTCGGCATCGGCATCGACCTTTCGAAGCCGTACAACGAGGACCAGAGCTATGCAAGATTCATGTACGAGGAACTTTTCAGACATGTAAACATAAAACAGGAAAATGTCCACATCCCCGACGGCAGGGCCAAAGATCCGGAAAAGTTCTGCAAATGGTATGAAGAGGAGATAAAGAGAGCCGGAGGTATAGATCTTCAGTTGCTTGGCATTGGCGGAGACGGACACTGGGCATTCAATGAACCCGGATCCTCTCTGGCGTCCAGGACAAGGGTGCAGGCATTGATGAAGCAGACCCTCGACGACAATTACGAACTGTTTTATAAAAATGCGGGAGTATCAAGGGAAGAAATGCCGCATTTTGCCATAACCATGGGCATTGGCACCATCCTTGAGGCAAGGAACATCATGATGCTCGCCAGTGGAAGCAAAAAGGCCGATGTGGTCGCAAAGGCTCTTGAAGGGCCCGTCACATCACAGGTCACAGCTTCAGCAATACAGCTCCACCCCGGCGGGGTCATCGTCGTCCTCGACGAAGGCGCGGCGTCAAAGCTTGCCAACAGGGAACATTACAAGCATATGGAAAAACTGAAGGAGCAGTATTCGCTCTGAGATTTTATAATAAAGAACACAAAATTGCAGGGTTTCCATGATCACAAAAACCCTCCACATGGAGTAAAGTAATCCATATCAAAACGCAACGATAAAAAAGCTGCAGCTTTTTGTTGCTGCAGCTTTTTTGTCGTTATTTTACAGCTTGCTTAGCATCGTCTGTCCGAATTTTCCTTAGTTACTGTCCTTCACCGCCCATTTTATCAGGTCCCGGGTTATGCAGGGCTTCTGATCCGGCTGCGGAGCTCCGGGAGTTTTCGTTTCTATTTCAGCCTTGCGGGATCTCCTGCCTGTCACGGGGCCTCAACGGGTTCAGTCTTCGTAAGCGCCCTGTAAATGAACACGGCTGCCTGTGCCCTGGTCGCGTTATATTTAGGTCCCAAAGTGTTCCCCTGCATCCCTTCCATCATGCCTTCACCCACGAGCACGGCCATCGCAGGTACAGCACCGGGCGAAATATTGTTTTTGTCCATGAATTTCTCAAGGACAGAGTTGTCGTGTGCGTTATATTTGCGTCCCGACGCCTGGAGCGCACGGAATACCATCACTGCTATTTCTTCCCTTGTTATCGGCCTCTCGGGATAGAACCTGTTGTTTCCGTCCCCGGATACTATGCCGAAATTTTCCGCGATCATTACTTCTCTATAATACCATTTGTCATACCTCACGTCCGCCAGGCTGCCGACAGGAGCAGTTTCCAGTCCGAAGGCCCGCACGAGCATGACCGCGAACTCGGCCCTGGTCACGGTATCGTTCGGCATGAACAATGTACCGCTCTTGCCTTTTATGATCCCCATGCCTGCCAGGTTCTCGATGGCGTCTTTGGCCCATGGAACGCCGCCGATATCTGAAAAATACATCCTGGTGTTTGTTCTGGCTTCCGCCACATTGCTTTCGGAGCGCCCGGTATCATTGTACGCTTCGACTTTGTAATAATAGCGCGTTCCGGCACTGAGGCCTGAATCGTAATATTCCGTTGTGTCTTTCACCAGTTCGGCAACCGGATAGAAGTTCCGGTCGCTGTACAGGCTGCGCAGGACACGGAAGCCCTTTTCGGAATCTGAGTTATCAGTCCATTTTAACTTTATTTGTGAAGAATACATTGATACTGCCGTCAAATCAGAAGGTGCTCCAGGCAGCGCCGTTGATACGAGGATCTCCTCGCTTACCGCGTCTGCATTCTCCGAGTAGTTCATTGCCCTGACCCTATAGTAATATTTCATATAATTATTGATATACGGTATTATATATTCGGTACTATTGGCAGATACCCATGCGATGTTGTTCCAGCTTCCGTTATCACCAATTTTCTGTTCTACGATAAAGCCATATTCGTTGTCTGAAGTGTCCATCCAGCGAAGTTTTATCTGATGCTCCGATATATATTCGTACCTCAGGTCTGCAGGAGGATTTATGATCCCTATACCACCTGATACCGTGCCGGAAAACTCAGAGTAAGTACTGCCCCCTTCTGAAAAGGCCCTTACCCTGTAAGTGTACTGGACTCCCCTGTCCACTTTACTGTCAATAAAGGTGGTGACGTTCTTGCCTATTGTGGCGTACAATCCAAATTGTCCGCTTCCATAAGCTCCTCTCCATATTTCAAAACCAGCTTCATCAGTTGAATTGTCGACCCATCTCAACTCTATCTCATCGTTCTGCCTGACGGATAAAGTCAGCCCATATGGTGTTCCAAGATAATAGCTGTGTACCGTGATCTCGTTTGAATATAAGGAATAATTGGTGGCGGTCTTTGCCATTATCCTGTATGTATAAAATGCTCCGGGTACGATGCCCGTATTGTCATACCAGCCCTGTACCGTCGGCCCGACGGTCATGATGGGACTGAAGGACCCGTTGGCCATCTTCCTCTCGATCACCACATCAGCATTGCTTACGCCAGACCAGGATATATAAATAGTGTCGTCCGACGTCGCTTTGGCTGAGACCGTCGGAGTTGGGAGCAAAGTGTATGCGCCGTAGCCGGATTCATCAGGGAACGGTTCGCCGGAAACGCCCGTCCCGAGCGACTTCCTTACCCGGTAGAAATACCTGGTATTGGGCTCAAGGCCGGTATCGCTGTATTTCAGGACACCTGCCGCAGTCGTGAATATGGTTGTCCATGTCCCGTCAACGCCTTTTTTGCGCTCGATGATCGTATTGTAATTTTCTGACCCCGTATAACTCCATGTCAGATCCAGGCGTGTCGACGATACCGGCTTTACATCAAGCGTAGCCGGGGCTGCCGTATCCCAGGCGCTTATGGTCACTTCGTTCGAAGGGGAGGATGACCTGCCAATGCCGTTATATGCAAAAACTCTGTAAATATACGTGCCTCCCTGTACTGCTGTACTGTCGGTATATGCAGGGGAATCCGCATTGGCCGTGCCTATCGTGACGTACTTCTTCTGACTGTCATCATACCTTTCTATAATGAAACTTGTCTCATTATTGGAGTTGTCATTCCATAAAAGCGTTACCCCTGACCCGGAAACGACACTCGCCCTGAGCGAAGAGGGCGCATCGGGGACTTTCGCAGTTATGCTTATTGTTGCGTATGACGAACGGTTCCCCTTGTCATCGGCAGCGTTGACCCTGTAGTGGTATGTGACGCCCGGATCGATCCTGAATTTGTCGGAGAAAGTGGTGTCATTAGTATTGAGTGTCCCCACAAGCGTATACTGGCCCGACGTGCTGCTGCCGCCGGCTTTGCGCCAAACCTCGAGTCTGCCTGTGTTCCCTGGCGGATTGGTCCATGAAAGATCGATCTGGTCTTCTGCGGTTATTTTCCCCTTCAGGTCTTTAGGTGCGACAAGGTTGTTGACGTAATTCGTTACGTTGCTGTTACCGGTGTAACCTTTATCTTCCCTTGCTCTCAGCCTGTATCTGTACTGTCCTCCCTCTTCGACCGTTTGTGTCATATAAGTGCCGGATAATGTAGTGCTGACGGTCTCCCATGTGCCCCAGGAAGCGCCGTCCCATTTTGAACGTTCCAGCACGTAAACGTCTATATTTGCCGAACTGCCCCACGAGATCTTTACGGTGCTTTCATTCACATATTCTGCAGTCAGGTATGGCAGTGCCACAGGAACGACGGTCACGGGGTCGGATGGCGCCGATGTACCATACGCCCCCGACCTCGTCCGGACGGTGAATTGGACAGGTTTCGAGCCCGGTATCTCTACAGCATATGAAGTTGTTTCCGGTATATCTAAGGGAAATGGAGGCACTGAAACACCGTTTTCGGTCATGTTTATCATGCTTCCTTCAGCAAGTACGGAACTCTTCCACGTAAGCAATGCCTTTCTTGAGACAACATCGAAAACAGCGCTTAAACCATGCGGGCGTATCATCGCCGTAGTCGTGTTCGTAGCTTCGTCACTGAGGATTACTTTCCTGTTTGCATCATATGCAACAAGCATGTATCTGTATGTCGTTTCCGGTTTCAGTCCCTGGTCGGTATATGAGAACGGATCCAATGTCCCGCCTACGTTTATTGACTTGATAAGTGTAAAATCATTTATGCTTTCATCATACCTGAAAATTCTGTAAAATTCGGCATTGGGGACAGAAAGCCACTCCAGCTGCATCTTCGTGTCGGTATCGGGTCTGAGGGGATACGCATTGAAACCAGGGTCGAAAGCATCGGCATAATGCGATATGGCCATGAACACGACCATTATGATAAAAAGGAATAAAAAAGTCCTTATGAAATTATTCCTCGCAGTTTTGTTGATATTTAGAGGGTCCTGTTCTTTTTCCCGGGGTTTTCCGGTATATCTGCCGTAAATCATAACATTCCTCCAAAAGCATATTCCAGTAAAAATATCGGCATAAACAGGCCCGGAATTAACATTTGATATCGGCGCGGCCGGATTCCGCAATGGCGCGGTCCGCAGACTTTGCCCGGAAATTTCGCCCATTGCCTCATAAAACTCGCATAATGCTTGACAATACGCTATAATAATTATAAAATTATAACGTTCTGTGAATGATGGCCCTTCACTAAGGGCAGTGAAAGACGCGCCCGTAGCTCAGAAGGATAGAGCGACGGTTTCCTAAACCGCAGGCCAGGGGTTCGAATCCCTTCGGGCGCACCAACAGCCTCAGGCTATTTAGCCTGGGGTATTTTTATTGCATTTCCGGCCGCACATCCGTAATTCATGATTGCCTGGCTCCAATATCGATTGCTGAGTACGCCTCTTATTTATTTTCGCAATACATTATTTGACAAAATCAGCCATGAAATTTATAATGATTACAATGAATTATTGATAATTTACCCGTTACGAAAGTTTTCAAAATACAAAAGAAGAGGTGGAGGAAGTATGCGTTTCGTTTTTCGGAACAACAGGACGCTTATTATTGATAATGTGTCAATGCCCATCGGGAGCGCCTTTGCCGAATTCATCAATATTGACTTCGTCCAGGCAGCGGAGCTCTTCAGGACCGGCTATATCGAAAGTATCGAGTCTGAATCGTCCTGGGACAGGAACATAGTCAGGAAATACTATGAGATCTTCCTATCCTCTTTGTGCAAAACCCATCCGTATTTCTACGCATATGCCGATTACCTTAAGTCGGAGATCGACAGGAGGCTCAGGGAATCATTCGTTCACATAAACGGATCCGACTCGCGCGAACTGGACGACGGAGAGAAGAAAAAGGTAAAGCTCGTTTTCAATAATGTATGCCTGAGTGCGAGCAAGTTGCTGGATACTGCAAAAAAAGTCCAGAATATTTTCGCAAAAGCGGCGCATCATTGCCTGGACATAGAAAATGCAGGCCAGGGAAAAACGCCGATAGACTGCCTTTATGAATACGGCGTCGACAGGATCAGCATATCAAAAGCGAACCAGTTCGAAACAGGCTCCAACATATTTTCGCAAACCGAAATCGAGCAGGTCTCAGTTCCCGGCATGACTTATGAGATCGACGATTCGGGCGGAGACAGTGTGATATCGGAAGTATGGGATATTAAAGACGTTTACGGGATATGTTATATCGAATTTTTCAAAATGGTATCGGGCAATATCATGATCAAAAAATGCAGCAACTGCAAAAAGTATTTCCTCCCTTCGAACAGGATCGATACGGCATATTGCGACAGGGTCGTGACTGACAACGGAAAAACCTGCAAGGATATTGGCGCCATAAAAACCTTCCAGGAAAAAGTAAGGACAGATCCGGCCCTGGCAGCCTACATCAAGGCATATCAATCCATGTATGCAAGAACGGTCAAACCATGCAGATCGGATCCAGGCAAAAAGGAAGAAGCAAAAAAGCAGCTGCGGCAATGGTCTTATGCCGCCCAGCAGGAGTTGGAGAAAACCCGGAAAGGCGCTATCACGTATGAACAGTTTACCGACTGGCTGAATCAGAATGTATCCGTTTCCCCGGCTCCGGCAGGAAGACATGCATAATATCTCCTTCCGCAGCTTTACATGCGTCGTTGATTTCGGCATCTTCCCTTTGCAGGACATTAAAGATGCTATATAATATAATCATTTTTCTTCCATAACCATCCGGGAGGTGGAAGAAATGACGCAAACCACTTCGGAAATCAAAGAAAGCAGGGCCGCGGGCAAAAACAAGATGGGTGTGATGCCTGTCGGCAGGCTCATCATAACGATGTCATTGCCGGTAATGCTTTCCATGCTGGTACAGGCCCTGTACAATTTCATAGACAGCGTATATGTATCACGTATCGGCGAAAATGCGCTTACAGCGCTGACGATGGCCTATCCGGCACAATATCTGATGATAGCGGTAATGACAGGCACCGGTGTAGGCGTAAATGCCCTGCTCTCAAAGAGTCTGGGCGAAAAAAACCGGGAGAGGGCGAACCAGGCGGCAAATACGGGCATATTCCTGGGTATTGCGAACAGTATCCTGTTTGCGGTACTGGGACTTCTGTTTACCCGGTATTACTTTACATCGCAGACCGGATTGCAGGAAATAATCGACTATGGTACAGAATACCTGGGCATAGTCACAATATTTTCGTTCGGGCTCGCCGGACAGGTCACATTTGAAAGGCTGCTCCAGTCGACGGGAAAAACGCTTTTGTCAATGATCACACAGTGTTCCGGAGCAGTGCTCAACATCATCCTGGATCCGATACTAATCTTTGGCTGGCTCGGGCTGCCGGCAATGGGAGTAAAGGGAGCCGCCGTCGCCACGGTAATCAGCCAGTGCACGGCTGCAACGCTGGCTTTCATACTGAACATTTCCCTGAACAATGAAATAAAACTGAAAATCACAAAAATCAGACCTCGTGCCGAAGTAATAAAAAGGATCCTTGCTGTCGGGATCCCGGTCGCCGTAATGATGTCGATAAGCTCTGCGATGATATACGGGCTCAACAGGATACTGATCGTCTTCACTCCCACTGCGATTGCAGTCTTCGGCGCTTACTTCAGGCTTGAGCACTTCCTTTTCATGCCGGTATTCGGGCTCAGCACCAGCATAGTCTCGATAATATCATACAATTACGGGACAGGCAGCAAGCGCAGGATATTACAGGCAATAAGGCTCAGCATCCTTTATGCGACTGTCATGATGATCATAGGTTTTGCGCTGTTCCAGATCTTCCCCGGCCGTTTGCTGTCGATGTTCAAGGCCTCGGAAACAATGCTGGAGATCGGCGTACCTGCCTTCAGGAAAATAAGCATCTGCTTTATATTCGCCGGTTTCTGCGCAGTGTCGGGTTCTGTATTCCAGGCGCTGGGCAGCGGTCTGCCGAGTATGCTGGAATCGTTGGCACGCCAGCTTCTGGCGCTGTTGCCGCTGGCATACGTATTCGCGAAAACAGGCGGGCTGGATGCGGTCTGGTGGGCATATCCGCTGGCCGAGATCGTTTCAGTCGCAATGTGCATTGCGTTTCTAAGGTATTTCTATATAAAGCGGATAAAGCCACTTCCTGATCCGGAACCGGAGTAACAGCAAATAACGGTTTATGGCAGCTAAGCCGAAGAAAAAAATAAGACCATTGAGTCAAATCATGGTATTTCCTGCAGCTTTCAGTAACCAGGGGGCTCCATGCCGATATTATCCTAACGGCATCAAAGCCCCCTTTTTTCGTCTTTGGTCACGAAACGCTAATATCCACGAGCCGGAGTTATAAATCTTACGATCGCGGACCAATCGCGGACCATGGGATCCCATGTATCCCGTTACTCGGCCGCTTTCTGTTCCTCCTGGCCCTCCTGGCTCTCTTCTGCAGCGCTGGACTTGGCTTCCGTGACCACCAATACTAATTTATCAGTATCACAGTCCGGCACTATGCCTTCCGGATACCTGACGTCGCCCACTGTTATCTTGTCATCCGCATTGAGATTTGCCACATCGATTTCCAGGTATTCGGGAATGTTCTGCGGCAGGCCTTTTACAGGTATTTTGTCAAGCTGCGTGACAACAAGCAGTCTCCTGGATTCTGCTGCTTCCCTTCCTGTTACTTTGATTTCGACTTCGACCTTTATCTCCTCATCCAGGGATACATGCTGGAAACTGACATCCATGAGTTCCCTGCTGACGGGCGAATATTGCATGCCCTTAACTATTGCGGTACATGTATCCTTTCCGTCGATGTCGAGATTGAACAGGTGGTTCCTGCCATACTCCCTCAGGTTTTTCATCAATTCGTCCGTTTTTATCTTGACCGAAATCGAATCCTTCCCCCTGATGCTGATCGAAGCAGGGACAAAACCGGCTTTCCTAAGCTTTCTGCTGGACCTGCTGTTTACGACATCTCTCCTCCATACTTTCAACGTTGCTCTTTCGTCAGTTGCGACCATTTTATCTCTCCTCCCGCTTTTGATTTATTGAAATATGAACAATATCGTATTGCCCATGCATAATAAGCCGCTGAACAGCATGTTGCTGTCAGCAGCATGTTATTCCGATAATTAACGTTGAAAACGGTTGAAACTTTCCGGTCGCGTTATAGCGGCTGAGATATATAAAATCGACAGAATATGAAGTTGTGTAATGATATAAATATATCAAAAAATCGTATAATTTTCAAATCGGACGACAAAATCACTCAACGCTTTTAAGCGCCTCTGTCATCACGATGCTCCTGACTTTCCCGGCCAGCATGTACTGGACCAGCAGCGAGAAAACGAACGTGATGCAGCATGCCGCCAGTATGCTCGTCGGTTCTGCCACTGCGCTGAATACCATGTCTTCCGGTTCGCTGGATTTCATCACGATATCTGTCAGCCGGACGCCAGGGTAAATCCCAGCCAGGATGCCTGTCACAGCGATGATGATATTTTCCTTTACTATCAGCGACCTTATCTCCCTGTGGCGGAAACCAAGGACCTTCAGTGTCGCAAATTCACGGACCCTTTCCATGAAATTCAGTATGCCCATGTTATAAAGGACTACAAAAGCAAGCACCAATGCAAAAGCGACCATCAGCACTGAAACGCCGGTTAAGGATTCCAGCCCCTCTTTTGTCTTGTCCCTGAGCGTTTGCAGAGACTTAATGCATGTCACCTCATCGAGTCCTTCCAGAAGGTCATAAACCTCTTTGCACGGATTTCTTATAAGGAGCGCGGTAGGGGTAAATTCACCTTTTTTGAGGCTGTTCCATGACCTTTCGTACATATAGATCCCCTGACCGATCGGTACCGGCACAAGGCGTTCGACAAATACTTCCACCTCCTCCGCCGCGCCCGGGAGCTTGAGTTTTAAGATATCACCCGCGCTGATTCCCATTACCTGTGCAAGCTTTTCCGAAGCAATGACACTTTCCCGATGCCGGATTTCTGTTTCATATTCTGCTCCGGTATCCGGCATGTCGTGCTGTACCCTGTTATCTTGTATACCGATTCGGTATTTATCATCAGCATAACTGTCGGCCGGATATGATTGCCGCGTGTTCCGGCCATTCTTGCCGGTTTCTTCCGTGCCAGGCGATGTTCCTGCTGTGTCAAGTGATAGAAGTTCATGGTCGTTCTCGACAACAGTAAGCAGCACTGCACGGCTGCCGTTCCCGTCAGTCTTCCTTATACTTGCTGCCATTTCCATAATTCCTTCGACTTTTCCCGCATCGATCAGCCTGCGGTACTCGCCGGCGCTTCCCGCGCCTTCATCAAGGTCCGCACGGAGATCGAACTTCAGTGTTTCGCCATAATAGGTATCGACCATGTGGTCCACGGAATCCAGCAGCCCGAGGGCCGTGATTATCAGCGCCGTGCAGCTGAGGACACCCGACAGTGCCATTATGGTGCGTATTTTGTTTCTCAAAAGGTTCCTCTGGATCATTTTCGCACTGAAGCTGAGGCGCTCCCATATCGGCGATATCCTCTCAAGAAGTATCCTGCTGCCTGACGCAGGCGCCTTCGGTCTAAGAAGCGAAGCAGAAGTTTCGGCTGCCGAACGCCTGCAGGCACACCAGCAAATAATGCATGTCAGCAGTACCGACGACATGCAGACTGTCAATGTAGCCGCCGAAAGCGGCGCGGTCTTTACGTCCGGCAGTATATAGATATCATCCAGTATGTTCCAAAGAAACGCCGGCAGGGTATTGCGGCCGAGCGCCAGCCCGCCCGCGGCCCCGCCCAGGGAAGGGAAGAAGCCGAAAGACATGTAATGCAGGACTATCGTACCTTTACCGTATCCAAGAGCCTTCAGCAGCCCCAACTGTGTCCTCTGGTTAGAGACGATCCTGGTCATGGCTGTCATCACGATCAGTGCGGACACTGCAAAAAACATCACCGGGAAAACTTTCGAGAGGGATCTGAACTGCGAGACCTCAGTACTGATCAGTTGTGTGCTTTTGTGGGATCTTCTGTCCTGTATGAATGCTCCCGGCAGCTTATCTTCAATGGCGGCTTTTGCTTCCTCAGTATCGGCATCGTCGGACAGCAGTACACATATTTCATTTGACGGTATATTCGGAAATGCTGCTTTATTCACATAAGCAAAACCGTATATCTTCGGCTCCGGTATAACGTCCGGCGCAATGTACACATGCTCCGGGCTCATTACCAGCCCCCGTATAACGAACTCGCGTTTCTCCTCTCCTATCTTCAGCACTATGCTGTCGCCATGGGCAAGGCCGTTGGCTTCGGCAAACCGCACATCAAGGAGGCATCCGTCGCTGTCACTGTCCCAAAGGGGACCGCCGCTCGTAATCCTGGGGATGTTAATATCGATATCGTCGCCGACTGCATGGAGCACAAGTTTTGCATCCTCAGGCACGGCCGTACTGACCTCATAACTCAGCCTGCTCATCAGATCTTCGACGCCGTCTACGCTCCTTATTTTTTCCTCCGGATCCTTATCAGCCAGCGGTGTTATTACCCAGAAATCAGCCAGTTTCTGCTCATCGAAATAGCTCTCAATGGAAACATCCAGGTTGCGCCAGTATATATCCAGCCCGCTGAATACCCATACGCCCAGCATGCTAAGCAACATGACGGACAACAGCTGCCCTTTCGAATGGCGCATATCTCTCAGGAATTTTGTAAAAAGCCTGTTCTTTACCATGCTATCTCCTCCACCGGCACCGGAGCATTATTTTTCTCCACTGATTCTATACGGCCGTTCTTCATCCGGATCACTCTGCCCGCTATTGGCGCTATCAATGTGTTGTGAGTTATGATGACCACTGTTGTCCCATATTTTGCGGAGACATCCGAAAGCAGCTTCAGGACCTGCATGCCGGTCCTGGAGTCCAGTGCGCCCGTAGGTTCGTCGCATAAGAGCAATGCCGGGTTCTTGCACAGCGCCCTTGCGATCGAAACACGCTGCTGTTCCCCTCCGGACAGTTGCGAAGGAAAATTGTCCATCCTGTCCCCAAGGCCTACCTGCTCAAGCACTTCGACAGGATCCAGGGGGTTTTTACATATCTGCTTTGCCAGCTCTACGTTTTCCAGCGCTGTCAGATTGGGCATCAGGTTGTAAAACTGGAACACGAACCCGACAGCTTCTCTCCTGTATGCGGTCAGTTCCTCTTCATTAAAGGAAGTGATTTCCCTGCCGCCTACCTGTATCCGCCCGGAAGTCGCCCTGTCCATGCCGCCCAGCAGGTTCAGCACGGTTGTCTTTCCTGCGCCGCTGGGTCCGAGGATGACACAGAGCTCTCCTTTTTCTATCGCAAAATTCGCATTATCCGCTGCCAATACGGCGTTTTCGCCGCTTCTGTACTCTTTTGTGACATTTTCGAATGTAATATAGCTCAAAACATGACCTCCTTTTATTGAAATACTGTTTTTACAGCAAAATCATACTCATTGTTTTGTTGAATGAACTCATTCACTCTATCTGCTTAAAATAAGCTCCCAGGCAGGAGCAATCCGCATATACCCCGTCGTCTGTATTCTACATTATTTTACTTACCTGTCAGCTCCGATTTCCTGTATTCTGTCATCGTCAGGAGATCACCCTGCTGCCGTGGTCAATACGCGGGCAACTTGCCCAGGGAGATATCCGTCAATTGACATTTTACTTAATCCCGAGCACCCTGTAAAACAACTCCCTAATGATCTCCATCTTCTCATGCATGTTTTCGGTATTAACCATATCATGGACCGACATTGCTCCATACATAAGAAATGCTGCGGTCTCTTCCGGATACGGACAGTCGAACACTTTCTGGCTGTTGCCTTCCCTGATCAGTTCGATCAACTGCGGCATCAGGTTTCTGAAAGAAGCCTCCGATATCCTTTTGTGTATTTCGCTGTTGTCCTTTCTGTGCAGCAACGAAACCAGTTTCGTTGCGCCCATATCTTCAATGATCCTGAAATATTCATCCAGTTTTTCTTTTGCATTCATCCCGGGTTTGAACCTGTATCCGATAAGACTCCTTACAAACTCCTTGCCAAGCCTGGCCGCGACAGCATCCAGCAGATCGAGTTTCGATCTGAAATACCTGTACGGCAGGCCTGCCGATATACCCAGCGTCTGCGATATGTCCGACATCATCGTATGTTCATAGCCTTTCTCCTCGAAAAGCTTTTGCGCGGTCTCTATGATCTCTTCTCTTCTTTCTTCCGGATCTTTTGAAATACGTGTCAATTTATCCACCACCGTTTAAGATGCTGCCAGGTAATACCAATATTATAATAACATGAGTGAATGAATTCAGTCAACAGTTTTGCGTTTCATTCCCCGGATCATTGCCCTGTTTTCATCGTCGACCATTTTTGATTCGATAATCTTCTGAAGCGCCTTGTTGTACGTGAAATCGTCAAATTCGCTGTTTTTGAGGTATTCCAAGGTCTTCCCGGGCCGCTTCACAAAACATACAGACAAAGCCCATGCCATGGCCATTTTTACATAATAACCGTCGTGCCTGATCCGGGCCAGCAATCTCAGAAATTCGTCCATATAATCATCATCTGTATAATAAAATATACCCATTACGATAGCAAAGCGCAGTTCGAATTCCCTTTCGGAGTTGAAATACTGCTGCAGGAAGTCCCACACGCGTTCCTTATTGCTATTGACGAATTTCAAACTTGCACAGAAGCTGTCACACACCGACCAGTTCCCTATTTTGGGGACAAACTCCCTGATTAGCCGAAGTTTCTCTTCGACGTCAGTTTTGGCAAGTCCGATAATGAAGCCCTGGAGCATTATCTCTTCGAAGAACTCATCATCTGCCGTTCTAAGGTATCCCCGCCAGTCATCCTTCGCTATTTCCCGGGCAACCGAACGCAAAGCCGGCAGCCGTACGCCAAGCATATTGTTGACGTCGGGCAGGAGGCCGGAGGCAAACTCCCTGTATTTCCCCTCGGAAAGTTCCTTAAGTCTTGCTTTGATTTTCCCTTGCAAATCTTTCATTTCCTGCATATCACTCTCCGTTGTACATCGAATCAGTCGTGCATTCCCGGTAAAGGAATGATATGACGCAGCAATGCGGCAAAACGTAATAAAAACCGGAAAATGCCGCGCGAATTCAGAAAATATTACGCGAAAGACCAGACCGCTGCAAAATTTCCCGCCGGACTTTCAGTTCAGGCCGGACCTGTGCATATCCTTCAGCAGCCTGATTTCCTGCGCATAACCCTCCAGTTCGTTGGGCGTCTCGAGATAAAACGGCAAATGCCGGAGTTTCGGGTGATTTACCAGGTTTGCAAACGTTTCGGTGCCGAGGCTCCCTTCGCCTATTTTCGCATGGCGGTCCTTACGGCTGGAAAATGGATTCTTGCTGTCATTCATATGGACGGCGCGGAGCCTTTCAAGTCCGATGATTTCGTCAAACTCCTCCAGCACGCCGTCCAGATCGTTCACTATGTCATAGCCTGCGTCATATACGTGGCAGGTATCGAAGCAAACACCGAGTTTTTCCTTCAGTTCCACTTTGTCTATGATCTGCCGCAGTTCGCCGAACCTGCCTCCTATCTCGCTGCCCTTCCCGGACATGGTCTCAAGCAGTACTGTCGTTGTCTGATCAGGCTTCAGTATCCTGTTGAGCAGGTCGGCAGTCAGTGCAATGCCGGCTTCGATCCCCTGCCCCACATGGCTGCCGGGATGGAAATTGTAGAAGCTGCCGGGTATATATTCCATCCTGGCCAGGTCATCCGACATTACCTCAAGCGCGAATGCCCTGACCCGCTTGTCAGCCGAGCATGGGTTAAGCGTGTATGGCGCATGGGCCATTATTTGCACGAAACCATTTTCTTCAGCCAGCTTCAGGAACGCTGCGACATCATCGGGATCGATTCCCTTTGCCTTCCCTCCTCTCGGGTTCCGGGTGAAAAACTGGAATGTATCGGCGCCGATGGACAGCGCCGTCATGCCCATCCGCAGATACCCTTCCGAGGATGAAAGGTGGCAGCCTATATGAAGACTGGCGCCTGTTTTATTCTTTTCATCATATGCCGGTACGTTCATTTTGCAGATATGCCTCCTGAATATGTCAGCGCATGACAGTTGTCTGCCCGGTGTTTGATTGCCGTTTAAATTTGATTACCGTTTGCTTGGACTATTGTATCTCATATCGTATACCCGGACAGTTATTCTTCAAATATTTCTTTTCATGTTTTCCGGTATCCTGTCCCGGTAACTGCATTACCGTATATAACCGGCAACCGGTTACAGAGACGGCTTCTTTGTTGTATACAGCTTTTCCAGGTCGAGCAGCTTTTTCTTTATGTCAATACCGCTCGCATATCCCACCAGCCTGCCATCTGCGCCTATCACACGGTGGCATGGCACGAATACGGCGACGTGGTTCCTGTTGTTTGCCATTCCGACCGCCCTTGCTGCCTTCGGATTCCCGATGCGTTCAGCTATCTCGCCGTAGCTTCTCGTCTCGCCATAAGGGATCTCAAGGAGCGCCTGCCAGACAGCCTTCTGAAACGGCGTCCCTTCCAGTTCAAGCGGGATGTCAAACACTTTACGGTTTCCGTCAAGGTATTCATAAAGCTGCCTTGCCGCTTCCTTTATCAGCGGCGTTTCGCATATAATAAATGGCGTTCCGCAACTTCCGGCCGGCCAAACATCTGCCGCGCCGGTTTCGCTCCTGCCGAGCCTGTCCCCGCTGATCCCGCCTTCCCTGATAAACTTCAGCTGGATAACGGCTCTCCCGTTATCCGCTATCGCTGCTCTTCCGACAGGTGTGTCATAAAAATAGATGCTGTTCATATTTATCCTCCGGACCCGGTATTTTATCCACATGGTCTGATTTGATATTTATCCCGGATCAGATATGGTGTCCGGACTTAAGGCACATTCCCATAAATCAATTCTATCAGACAGGCAGCAGGTTCGCCACAATATCCTTGTGTTTCTCCGCATAATCAGTACATTCCCTTTATAATCGGTATTGACATGGTAAATATTTTTTATTATCATATATTTAGTATTACTAAATACTTAGGAATGGAGATCAAATACTTGACAGAAGTCAGCAAACAATTGAAAAAGGGTGTCATAGAAATACTGATACTCAGCCTTCTGAGAGAAGAGAAAATGTACGGCTACCAGTTGATACAGGAACTGGACGCAAGAAGCTGCGGTGTTTTCAAAATGAAAGAAGGCACGCTCTACCCTGTCCTGTACAGGCTTGAGGACAGCAAGTATATCGATAGCTGCTGGGAACAGGACCACGAAAGACGAAGCGTCCCGAGAAAGTACTACATGATAACTGATGAAGGCATTAAAGCGCTGGAAAACATGAAGCAGGAACTCGAGACGCTTATTTATGCGATACGGCTGGTACTGCGCTGAAGGATGGCAGGCAATGCGGAAAACCATGGCTTTTTCCTGCAGTCTCCCTTTGGATGAGGCTGACAACATATGGCCATGCGGCACCGCAAACTGAACGAATACTGGAACTAAGCATGATTTTTATATGAAAGAGGGTAATGCCTTAATGAGCAAAATAAATCGTTATGTTAAGGAAGTTCTGTCCTATATCATTGCCGACAGCAAAATGAAGGAGCGTATAAGGGAAGACCTGACCTCACAGCTTAATGAAGCTGCGCGCACGGAAGACATAGACAGCGTGATTGCCAGAATGGGAGATCCGAAGCAGGTTGCCCGAGAATTCATGGATTCGATCTATGAAAACAAAAGCGAGTTCTTCGATGAACTGCTGTCAGATATTTCAGAGAATGCGAAATACTTAAAACCGATATATGAATATAAATCACAGGCCACTGTTTTCGGGATACCGCTGGTCCACGTCAAAATAAACAGGTACGGAAGGCCTACGCGGTCAAAAGGTATCATCTCGATCAGCACGCTACCGGTAGGCGTAGTCTCCATTGGCGCCATTCCAATAGGAATAATCAGTATCGGCGGCCTGGCCTTGGGTGTCATCGCGTTTGGCGGCCTTGCTTTCGGTCTGCTGCTTGCCCTGGGCGGCGTGGCTGCCGGTACCGCCGCATTCGGAGGTGTTGCAGTCGGCCTCGGAGCTTTCGGAGGAGTCGCCCTTGGTAAAATAGCAATAGGAGGAGTCGCTTCCGGAACTGTTGCCATAGGTAATGAAATAGACGGCGATTATATGCTGAAAATAAGCCGGCTGACCCCTCAAACATGCGCTGAGGCGGCCGCTCTTATCCGCGCTGCATTCCCGGAACTGCCCGACTGGATCATCAGGCTTTTCTCAGGCATAGCGAAATTTTTGAGATGAAAAAACCAATGCGGCTCAAGAACCCTCATACTCAGAAATATTTCTTCAGGAACGAAAGGATGGCGCCGGCATATTCTTCGTCTTTCCATGGTTCCCTGAAATATTCTTCCATACACATCATATGATAATCGCCGGTGCGGACATAGGTTTCTACTTGTTCGGGAGCCGCTTCCTTAAGCCTTTCGAAACTGTCGTAGGGAACCTGCGAATCTTCAGTAGAATGCATCAGCAGAGCAGGCCTGCCGTTTAGCTTCTTTATTTCATTGACAGGGCTTATCTTAATGCTTCCAAAACCATATACGAAGCACATGTACAGTTTGACGAAAGGTTTTTCCATTTTTGCAATTATCGGCGGGAACCCCATGTTGGCCATATTGTCGGCAAACGCATCTTCCCATGATGAAAACGCCGAAATACTGATCAGCCCGTCTATATCGGCGATCTCTCCGGCCGAATTGATCGCCGTGGCGCCGCCCATCGATACTCCGAAGACTATTACCGGCAGATCGTTATATTCGGGCCGGGTTTTGATATAATCAACTCCTGCCTTCACATCAAGGTATTCCCTGGTCCCCGCGTATATTTTGTCCCCGTCGCTTCTCCCGTGGGAGCGCATTTCGATCAGGAGCGATGAATATCCGTTGTCCGCCATCATTTTGGCATGGCCGAAATAAGCCGTGACTGACGGATTATGGATACCGGAGAGGAATATTACGATCCCCCTGGGTTTGCTTGCTTTGACCTCCCATGAAACAAGCCGGAAACCGTCTTCAGTGGTCAGCCATACTTCTTCCGCCTCCACGCCGAATTGCTCCGGCGGCATCTCACTTACATCCGCGTGCAGAAGGATCATGTCTTTCATAACCAATGGCGGTATGGCTGCAAAGCCGGCGATAACGATTACTGCCAATATGATCAGGATTATTGAGATAATCCTCCTGACGGGCCTCTTTCTGGTCACCTTAGTGATCCTAAGGTTACTGAATGCGGATCTCGATTTCATCGCCGACTCCTCCAATCATTATTATCAAATATATCACTGTAGCAAATATGCGTCAATGAAACTGGAGATATACCGCAAACAGCTTTGTCCACATTGTTCCACCGCCTTATTCCCGATTGACATCAGTCCAGATCTATTGTATTATAGTTAAGCGGCACGCAAAGCACTTTGCACGAGCATTCGGCCATCCCCGGAATTGGCCGGACCTCTTCAGAGCGCATGCTGGAAGTGCCGGCGCTGAAATTCCATACGTAAATATTTTTCGACCTGGAGAGTTCGCCTAGATGGTCGAGGGCGCATGACTGGAAATCATGTATACCCGTAAGGGTATCCAGGGTTCGAATCCCTGACTCTCCGCCAAAAACAGAGAAAAGCCTGATGAATCAGGCTTTTCTCTGTTTTTGGCGGATGGACGGTTTCTTGTCCGGATCCGCAGAACTCATAGAAGAGAACTATCCCCCGTCTCACTGCCTGGTACCGGTTTATATTGTCACTTTTTGTCACCTGTACTGCCAAAGATGACGGATCGGGATCCGGACGCCGCCCGGTCCTTTACATCGATGGTTACGCATACAAGCCAAATAGGGCATATAAGCGTTTATCTCCGTGCCCGGACTTATTCTCTGCATGGATCCATGCTTCGTTATTTACATGGATCTATGCTCCGGTATCCTGAAAAGTTGCCGTCAGAATACTGCAGCGTATAGCCGAGCCCGTTGTCGGGCTGCCATTCATAATAGTTCCTCTCACCAGGAAACAGAATGTGCATGATGGCCATTATGACGCCTCCATGGCATATGACCGCTGCAGAACCGGCCCTGCGTCTTTCCATTTCATCCAGTACATCGTTTATCCCCTGTTCGACCCTTTTGCAGAAACCGATCCTGCTCTCCCCGCAAGGGCAGCATACATCGCCGGCTTCATCAGTTATCCATGCCTGGTATTCATTCCTGTGTTCCAGTTCATAGTGGCTGTGCATCTCAAATTCGCCGAAGTTATATTCCCGCAGGCCCGCCACGGTAATATAGTCAACATCGCCGTAAATCAGCCTGAGGGTCTCGACCGTCCTCTTCAGGCCGCTCGTTATGAACAGTTCCGCCTCGGGATAGATCCCTTTTTCTTTATATTCCAGTATCTCCCTGATACCGGTTTCCGACAGCGAAACATCCGTACTGCCGCAGTAAAGGCCATTCGTATTCGCAAATGTCCGCCCGTGGCGTATGATATGGATAAGCGCATTCATTTTATTACCGTCCCTAAACCGCAAAATATCCGGACAACCCTTTCGGAATTGCGCGAAAGCAGTGTCATGCAGCGTCCGACCGCTTCCCTCCACTGCCTCATGACAGGGTCCGTTGGAACGACTCCGGCCGAGATGTCCGTACAGATAATTATTTTATCATTGATTTTATCAAGATTCATATTTATATAATCCAGCGGGTCGGCTCCGCATCTTATAAGGTTAAGTACCAGCTTCTCAAGGCCATATACGGCCCTTTTGGAAAAATCGATCTCACTGGCGTCATCGCAGTGAAAAATCTCATTTTCCTGTATCCCGTAATTCCGGATCACGTATTCCAGCTTTCCCTGGTAAGCTCCGCCAAAGACCAGTACCATCGCCAACCCCCCTATACCAGCGCAAGCGCGACAAGGCCGCATGCTTCGGAAACCGTAAGGGCATAACCTGACAAATCGCCCGAAACACCGCCTAACTGCCGGTAAGCATGAATGATGGAGATGGAAAAACCGGCAGCCATTGCACCCACAGCGATCGACCCTTTGATCCCGAGCAGCAGGCATACAGCCGCTGCCGCAACAATCCCGGGCAGAACAACGACTATTTTGTGGACTGTCTTAACATTTTTCTTAAAATACGAACCATAACTGCTCTGCGGCAGAGCTTTCAACGAAAGCAGCGCTGCCCCGGCAAGACTTCTCGATATCGCCGGTATGAACAGAAGAAAACGCAGTTTTCCGGCGGCAGAGGTGCCGGAAACGATCTCATATGTGCTTGCAAAGCATATCACAAACAGGACCAGGACGGAAACGACAGCAAACGCTCCCGCATGGGGATCCTTCAGTATCCTGAGCTTCTCCTCCCGGGAACGGCGTGACAGGATCGCGTCGCTGGCGTCCATAAACCCGTCGATATGCAGAAATCCCGTTATGACATAAGGAAAAATCATCAGGAATGCCGAAAGCATCACCTTGCCCAGTCCTGCCAAAAGCAGGAGCCGCGCGGCTCCATACCACAGCGCTCCGATGATCAGTCCGACGGCAGGGAAAAACGGGATGACCAGGTTCGCACAGTTTTCTTCCCATTTTGTATAAGGTAACGGTATCGCGCAGAACATGCCCAGGGACATAAAAAATCCTCTACACAGCCTTTTCATATAAAGGTCTGAACACCTCCCTGCCTTTATGCACCGTAATGCAGCCGAACGCGACCTCCAGCACCACGTCGCACTCAGCCGCCAGCGTCCTGTCTATATAAGCGAGCCCCATGCGGTAGGCTTCGGTCAGTTCATCATACAGCATTGCGTCAGAGTAAATATAATCTGAAACGATGACGATGTCCTTGACCTGCCTGCACAGCCCCGCCAGTTCTCCGGCGATCTTGCGCGGCGCATCCATGTTTACGCTGTTGCCGGCCGGGAACATTTCGTTTGCAAGCAAAGCCGTCGTGCTGTCGATCAGGAAGGAAGCATCCGCATCGCATGAGTCGAGGCATTTCAGTATGTCGACCGGCTGTTCGACCGTTTCGAACCCCCACCCGTCGCGCTCCTGCCTGTGCCGTTCGACTCTTTCGGCATCCTCCCCGTCGCAGGGGCGCATGGTCGCCACGTAATACAGGCGCCCTTTTGCCTGCCCTTTGGCAAGTCTCTGGGCGATATAGGATTTCCCGTTTTTGCAGCCGCCCGAAATAAAGATCCTCAACATTCCGCCCCTTTCCTGCCGTCTGTTGAAAAGCATCCTTCTTCCCTGATGTTTTCCAGGTACCTGTCGTCGATCCCGGCTTCGGCAAACGTGCCCATATCACGGATCACGGCGCACGCGGCATCGACTACCATAAACATTATCGGGCAGCCGCTTCCTTCGCCGAGGCGCATTCCCAGGTCAAGCACGGGCTCGAGTCCAAGCTCCCTGACGGTGTATGCATAACCCGGCTCGCATGACGCATGGGATGGTATCATGTATCCAACGGAGAGGCCGGCCATCCTTGCTGCTGCAAGGGCAGCCACAGCCGAAATGAACCCGTCTATGACCACCGGCAGCCTGCAGTAAGCCGCTCCGAGATATACTCCCGCCATGGCGGCTATGTCGAATCCCCCGACTTTCGAAATCACGTCGATCGGGTCATTCGGATCGGGCTTGTATGTCTTTATGGCGTCCATGATGATCCGCTTTTTCTTCTCAAATCCCTCGCTGGTGAGCCCGGCTCCTTTTCCGACCGCCAGACCGGCATCGATACCTGTAAACGCACACAGGACGGCACTGCTTGTGGTCGTGTTGCCAATGCCCATTTCACCGACACCGATCATCCTGTAACCTTTCCTGTGGGCTTCCCTGGCCATTTCGATACCTGTGAGGATCGCGGTTACCGCTTCTTCACGGCTCATTGCCGGCTGCTTCGCAAGATTTGACGTGGACTTCCTTATCTTCCGGTTAATAATGCCCGGATGGTTCACTTCCGTGTTTATGCCAACATCCACGACCATAAGGTCGGAGTTGAAACATTTTGCCAGCACGGCCACACCTGTAATGCCGCGGGTGAAATTTATGGCCTGCGCATATGTAACTGACTGGGGCGCGGACGCAACTCCTTCTTCAACCACGCCGTTGTCCGAGCACATGATGATAACGCAGCGCTTGTCCAGGGTATTACAGGTCTGTCCGGTGATACCTGCAAGCTGCACAGCTATATCCTCAAGCCTGCCGAGGCTGCCCGGAGGTTTCGCCAGGCAGTCAAGCCTTTTCCTTGCGGCATCGGCCGCGGCGTGATCTATATCGGTTATGGCTGCGATGTACTTTGCCAGTTTTTTTTCCTTTCCGTCCATGCCTGTTCTCCTCACCTATGGTTGCTGGATCCGGCGGATCTTCCGGAGGGTTCTTCATAAGGCCGATATAATTATACAATAAAATTTCAGCGCCATGTATATCAGATGGCGCTTACGTATTTGAAAAAATTCTTTCAGTATAAAGTACATTTGGCGGAGGTTATGTCGACCGGTTCAGCTTTGGCTTATCGGTTCTTGCAGCAAAAGGCATGGTTGAGCTTTGCACTGTTTTCACAACAATGAGCAAATCACCTGGGGGATCCTTTCCAGGGATGCCTGTATCTCGACGGCGCCGATGTTGTATGCTACTCTTGGCATGCCGTAAACAACTGATGATGCTTCGTCCTGCCCTATGGTCCGCGCGCCTTTTTTCCTCATTGAAAGCAGGCCTTTTGCGCCGTCGTAACCCATCCCTGTGAGAATGACTCCTATCGCTTTATCATTGCATTCTTTCGCCGCGGACTCAAAAAGGACGTCGACGGACGGCCGGTGCCCGTTCACCTTTTCCCCTTCAAAGCAGTGGACCTTGTACCTGTCCCCTATCCTGACTATTTTCATGTGGCGGTCTCCGGGCGCCACAAGCGCATGGCCCCTTTCGACGTAATCCCCGCTCTCTGCTTCCTTAACATTCAGTTTCGTCGTTTCGTTCAGCCTCTGGGCAAACATGCGGGAAAAAACGGGAGGTATGTGCTGCACGATCACGATACCGGGCACGTTTTCAGGCAGTTGCCTGAGGATGCAGCTTATTGCTTCCGTGCCGCCTGTCGAAGCTCCGATGACAATTATCTTGTCAGTGTTTAAAGTGATCTTGCTCACACCAGCCTGGAGGCGTTTCCTCGCCAGTACCGTCGACACTTTTGCCACAGACGCGATCTTGATCTTTTCTATCATCTCGCGGATGAATTGCTCGACGCTTTTTGCGGACTGGATGTCAGGTTTTGCGACGAAATCTACAGCTCCCGCCTCCATTGCTTCGAACACGACCCCGCTGACGGAGCTCACTACGATGACGGGCATGGGGTATTGCGGCAGAAGCTTCCGGATGAAATCGATGCCGTTCATTTTTGGCATTTCCACGTCACATGTCATGATGTCCGGTTTGTACCTTACTATCTTGTCCGCAGCCTCATAGGGATCCCCTGCGACGGCGGCCACTTCTATGTCCGGGTCGGAGGAGATCCCTTTTGACAGGACTTCTCTGAAAATTATGCTGTCATCTACTATCAATACTCGTATTCTTTTCCCTGGCATATTTTTCTCCCCTAAATTTTCCTGTAGACTGCCGGCAATATATACCTGAACCTGGACCTGGCGCGGCTTATGGATTCGGAATGCCCGATGAACAGATATCCCCCGTATTCCAGCGCGTTATAGAAGCGCTCCACGAGTTCGTCCTTCGTTTTCATATCAAAGTAGATCATCACGTTCCTGCAGAAAATCACATGGAACTTGCGCTTAAACGGGAACGAACCATCCACGAGATTGAATTTTCGGAAAATGACCTCATTCCTGATTTTGCCGGCCACGGAATAACTGTTGTCATCCAGCCGGTTGAAGTAGTTCAGTCTCCATTGCGGCGGCAGTTTTGCTATACTATCATAATCATATATGCCCTTTTTCGCTTTCTCGAGCATCCTGCCGGAAATATCCGTAGCCAGTATCCTTGTGTCCCATCCGGCCTTTTTCCCGCGGAAATATTCGTCTATGATCATTGCAAGCGTATACGGTTCTTCGCCGGATGAGCAGCCTGCGCTCCAGATCCTGAGATCTTTGTTTTTCACCGTCTTTACCAGGTATGGGAGCACGACATCCCTGAAATAATAGAAATGGTCGGGCTCCCTCATATAGAACGTATAGTTGGTGGTAATCTTGTTGACCAGTTCGGCGGCCGCTTCTCCGGTTTTATCTGAAAGAACGTGCTCAAAGTACTCGGAAAAGCTCTTCATATTTTTTTGTATAAGAACACTCTGCAACCTTCCTACGACCAGAGCACGTTTCTCTTCTTTCAGATTGATACCGTAATTCTTTTTGATAAATTCAGCCAACTGGTGGAATTCCCTGTCGGTAATGGTATGCATCTGTTGCCCGTCCGTTATCGATTTCTATAGCAAATATTATACATATTAATATTTGCCGAAATCCATATCATTTAACATAATTTTTGCACCGGGGACGTCCGCTTTCTGTTTCTCCCTTTCCTGCGTGCCAGGATCTTTTTTAGCCTTTGCTGACATATTATTGAGCACTTTTACCACTTCAGGATTCAGTTCATTGTTCCTGTCGCGTGACCCTGCATTCCCCTTGAGCTTGAACTGGCTGATCAGATCGTACAGTATCTCAGCCTGGCCGGAAAGCTCTTCGCTCGCAGCAGCGCTTTCCTCAGACGTTGCCGAATTCTCCTGGACGACCTGCGATACCTGCATGATGCCCTGGTTTATCTGGGCAATTGCAGCAGCCTGCTCATTCGAAGCGTTGTTTATATCGCCGACCAGGCCTGATACGGCGTTGACTTCATCAACAATCTTTGCTAGAGCCTCAGCAGTTTCTTTTGCTATCCTGGTACCTTCTCCCGACTTCTTTATCGAATCTTCGATCAGTGTTGTCGTCTCTTTAGCCGCATTAGCCGACCGTCCTGCAAGCGTCCTGACCTCTTCGGCGACTACGGCAAAGCCTTTGCCGTGCTGACCGGCCCTTGCCGCTTCGACTGCTGCGTTTAACGCAAGTATGTTGGTCTGGAATGCTATGTCATCTATAACTTTGATTATCTTATTGATATTGCTGGACGATTCATTGATTTCATCCATTGCCTTCAGCATTTCTTTCATCTGTTCATTTCCGGTAACCGCATAGTTTTTCGCCTGTTCAGCCATCTCATTGGCCTTGTTTGCATTTTCTGCATTTGTTTTTGTCTGGGACGATACCTGTTCTATCGAAGCGGTCAGTTCCTCTATCGAGCTTGCCTGTTCAGTTGCTCCCTGGGAAAGCGCCATGCTGGAATCGGATATTTGCTTTGCCCCGGCTGAAACCTGTTCAGCGGCATTGGCGATATTCTGCAGCAGATCGTTTACTTTGTGTACCATCTCGGAGAGTTTGCGGCCGAGCAAGTCTTTTTCGGACCGTATCGGGACTTCCACAGTAAGGTCTCCGTCGGCAATACGTTCAACGACCGTTACCTGGGCCTGGGTACTGTCAACAAGGCGTTTGAATGAATTTACGAGTTGTCCTATCTCATCTTTTGTGAATATGGTCTGCTGGATATCTACGTCACCTGTCGCAAGCCTGTCGGCTGCCTTGACCACTTTTGCTATGGGCTTGCTGATAGAACGGGATATGAAAATCCCAAGGAAAACAGCAAAAGCAATGGCTACTGCGATTATGACGATCATCATCGTTTCGGCGTTTCCGGCCAATGCCGAATTCTCTTCTGCCCTGTCCCTGGCGCCTTCCTGGTTATATTCCATCATTTTGAAGAGGGAATCACGGACTACATCCCCGGAAGTCTCCGACTCTCCCAGCAGTATGGCTTCAGCTTTTTCATACTGCCCGTTTTGAATATATCCGATAATCTGTTCCATGTATTTTTTGTATGTTTCCCATTGCGGCGCCATTTCATCGAAAAGTTGGCGATCTTCCTGGTTGATGATGCCCTCTTCGTACGATTTAAGTTCTTCATCGATCCTTGCAATATAACTGTTGAGCTTTTCCACATAATCGTCTTTTTGGCTGTCGTCCTTCAGCAGGATTATCTCCGCTGCGTTATACTTCAGTCTCTGGTAATATGACGCGGCATTGCCCGCATAGACGGCTCCCAGCGTATTCTCTTCATACAGGAGCGTATCGGCTTCATCTATCCGCCGAAGACTGATAAAGCCAACAATACCTACCGCAGCTGCTATTAAAGCAACCAGGAGAAAAGCTATGGTCAGCCTTACGCCGATTTTTAAATTATAATACCATTTCATGTAATTTACCCTCCTTACATGTTGATTCTCATATTACTTCACTCAGAGTTTCGATCTCATCAGCGGTAAGCAGTTTTTCGCAATCGAGCAGCAGCTTGACGTCGTTCCCGACTTTGCCGATGTGCTTTATGTACTTATTGCTGAAGGCTTTATTCATTTGGGGCGGTTCAACGATGTCTTCCTCAGGAATGGTAAGAACCTCCGATACCGTGTCAACGATCAGACCTATCGATATATCGTTTATGTCAACTACGATCACACATGTCCTGTCGTTGTACTCCTTCGGCTCCTTTCTGAACCTGAGCCTTACATCCATTACCGGGATTATCTTGCCTCTCAGATTGATGATCCCTTTGACATACTCAGGCAACTCAGGCACTTCGGTAATTGCCTGCATCCCAATGATTTCGGTCACATACCTTACTTCAATGCCGTAGCTCTCGTTACCCAGTGAAAATGTCAGGTACCTGCCTTTTAGCGTATCCTCTTCCAGTTCGACAGTGTTGTCCATCACGTCCGCCATACCATCATCTCCTTCCTTTCTTCGATGTAGTCGTCATGCTTCCCGGCCATATATCAACCCCCCGATATCCAGAATCAGACTGATGTTCCCATCTCCCAATAACGTGCACCCTGCCAGTCCCTTCACTTTCCCGAACCTCCTGATGTATTCGGGCAGGGATTTGACAACTATCTGCTGCTGGCCAAGCAATTCATCCGCAAATATGCAAAGTGTCCTTTCATCATGTTCCACCATTATCATGATGCCTTCCGTGAATTCGGTGATGCCGGCAGGGATGCTGTAGTACCGGTTCAGCCTCAGGACCGGATAGCACTTCCCTCTCACCATGATCATCTCGTTGCCTTCAGGATCGGTGAACGCGTCCCCTGCCTTCGGCCTGAAGGATTCCATTATGGAAATGGTGGGCAGAGTGAAAATAGCCTTCCCGACCTTTATGTTCATCCCGTCGATGATCGCAAGGGTAAGGGGTATTTTCATGGTTATCGATGTGCCCTCATTCGGCTTGCTGTCGATGAGCACCGAGCCGCCTATGGCTTCAATATTCTTCACGACCACATCCATGCCGACGCCACGGCCTGAGAACTCAGTCACATCATCTTTGGTCGAAAAGCTCGGCAGCAATACGAGATTGAATATTTCCTTGTCGGTCATTTCAGATTCGGGTTTATAGAGCATGCCCTTTTCTTTGGCTTTCTTCAGGATCTTTTCCCTGTCGAGGCCTCTGCCGTCGTCTCGTACTATGATCAGGACATCGCTTCCGGCGCTTTTCGCTTCCAGCGTGATGGTCCCGCATTTATCCTTTCCGGCGGCCAGCCTTTCCTGTGCGGATTCGATCCCATGGTCCAGCGCATTCCTTACAAGATGTACCAGCGGGTCTGAGATATGCTCGATTATGTTCTTGTCGACCTCGGTTTCTTCGCCGACGATAACGAGATTCGCTTCCTTATGGAGCTTTCTGCACATATCACGCACGATCCGCTTCATCTTCTGGAAAGTCGCCGCCAGCGGGACCATCCTGATGGACATGACCATGTCCTGTATCTCTTTTGTTATCTTATCGAGCCGCTGGGCTGCTTTCTGGAAATTGCTCAGTTCCATGCCGTCCAGGTCGGGGTTCTGGATGACCATCGCTTCCGCTATCACGAACTCCCCCATTAGATCCATCAGCTTATCCAGTCTTGCAACCGGTACGCTGATGATATTCTGATGGCTCGTATGGTCGCGGCTGACGTTTTGGGCATTATGTTCATCCGTCCTGTCGGCCCTGTGATCAGATGGCCTGTAATCGGCCGGCCTGTCCTCATTGACCGCCTGTACGGCATCGGCTTCGTTTACCTGTTCCAGTTCCAGTTCTTTAAGGAATATGGTCTGCATCAGCAACTGGTGGATATCCACGTATGAGCAGTCAGTCCTGAAACGGATGGTAAAGCCGTCGCGCTTTATGATCTCCGCAGCCTCAGGCGCCATGATATCCTCCGGCACATGGCGGATCTCTCCCGCGACATCCTCCAGGTTGTGTATTACTCCGAAAGCCCTGATGTTCTCCATTTCACAGCCTTCCTGGAAACGGATGACTGCGCGGAATGTATTTGCATATTTCCGGTCGGAAGTGCCGTTTTGCTTTTCAGTGTCCGGTTCCTGTTCCCCGGGATCGGGTCCTTTTTTCTCAGTATCTGCTCCCTGTTTTGCCGGATTCGACCCTTTCAGTTTCGCGAGAAACTCCCTGTTGTCCGCTATCAGCTTCGAAGCGTCGCCTTCTGCTGCGGACCCGGATTTGATTTTTCCGATCTGGGATTTTACAAAATCGACTCCGGCAAGTACCAGGTCCGTCAGTTCCGAATACTCGATGATCCCGGGGTTTTCCTCGCGGAGGAAGTAGAACAGGTCCTCGATGGAATGGGCAAGCGACGAGATGTCATCGTATCTCATCATTGCAGAGGACCCTTTCAATGTGTGCATGATGCGGAATATTTCGTTGATTGCGTCCCTGGAGTAGGCGCCGTCTTTTTCGGCGTCCAGGATGCATGCCTCAAGCTGCTCCAGCAGCTGGGCCGTCTCGAAAATGAACATATCGAGCATTTGATCGCCTAAAAACTGATCTGACATACCTATCATCCTCTTTCAGATCTATAATTTTTTCAGCGTCTGGACAACATGTTCTTCTTTAAACGGTTTGACAATAAATGATTTGGCTCCGCTTAGAATGGCTTCCTTAACAAGATGCTCCTGCCCCATTGCCGTTATCATGATTACTTTCGCGTCGGGATCGAAACTGCGGATATGTTTTAACGCCTCGAGACCTGTCATTTCCGGCATGGTGATATCCATGGTGACGATGTCGGGCCGCAATTCCTGGTATTTTCTGACCCCTATCGCGCCATTTTCAGCCTCTCCGACCACTTCAAAACCGTTTCTCTCAAGTATGGTTTTGATAGCAGCCCTCATAAAAGCAGCGTCGTCTACGATGAGTACTTTTTTCATCGTTTATGCCACCTCGACAAAATATCAGATTATTCAAACTTTTAGTCATACATGACCTTCGATGCGGGTACGTCAGCGGATTGATATGTCATTATATGGTTGGGTCTATCAGTCAATGTAATGATATATCATCCGGAGTGGAATTTTTGATTTTTCCTACGGAATGCGGAATATCGGGTATGAATTGTCGATTTTTCCTGATGAACGGCATTCAGTCCGGTTATCTGCAGAATTGCAACTCCCTGATGATCCGGTCCAGGTCATCCCTTGTAACATCAAGATGTTCCAGTACTTTCGGGTCGACAGCCAGGTTATCGTCCCCGTAAATGAAGCTCCAGGAGCAGATGTCAGCAACGTTAAGCAAACACATCACTTCTTTGTCAGTCACGTTTTCATCCAGCGGGTCATGATGATATAACGCCGACTCAACCATGACCTGGGGGAGTTCCCACCAGTTGAGAAGATATGCGCCTATCTCCTGGTGAGTTATGTCGATGAACTCCATTTTTTCATAATAGTAATACATATCTTTCCTGTTCCTGATGGCTGCAGCAGCCTTCAGGTATTTACCGGTATAATTATATATCAGTACGACCTTCCCGATATCATGCAGCAATCCTGCCGTGGAACACATATCGGGTATAGGGTGCCCTGCGATCCGCCTGTAAAGGTATGCCAGGATATCATTCGTCAATACTGCATGTTTCCAGAGCACTTCGATATCTTTCTTTATGCGTATATTGCTGACCGCCCTGTCATTATTGAATGCTGCCGCGCTCAGCAGTATGTTCATTACATTGGTGAGCCCGAGATAATCAATTGCCTGCCTTACGGATCCGGTCCTCATTCCGTGGCCCGATGAATTGGCCACCTGGAGTATTTTAGCCGTGAGGGACTGGTCGGACTCTATAGTCCTGGCTATCTCATCGATACCGGCATCCTGCTCCGTCAGCCTGTTCAGCCGGATACAGATATCGCTGGGCGAAGGAAGGAATTCTATCCTGTTCATAAGTTCCAACAGGTTTCTTTTTTTAAGAGCCTCTTCAACACTGAATATCTGCTCGACAGTCCGTATAAGTTCCTGGTTTTTCCATGGTTTTAAGAGATACCGTTTTGCAAGGCTTTCCCTCTGGATCCGGATCACCAGGTCCTCATCGCTGTAGCCGCTCAGCACCACCCTTATGATCGACGGGTAATTTGCCCTGATCTCTTTCAGCAGCTGATAACCGTTCATTTCCGGCATCCTGACATCGGTGATCACAAGATCCGTTACTTTCTTCGCCAGGAAGGACAGCGCTTCTTCCCCGCTTTCTGCAAGAAAAATATCAAAGCCGTTGCCGGCAAACGCCCTTTTCAGCGCAGCCAGTATCGGCCGTTCATCATCTACGAGCAATATGCTTTTATTCATTGAAGATCTCCTGTTCCGAATGGATCCGGTCAACCGGCAGCAGTATGGTAAAGCAGGAGCCGACCATCGGCTTGCTTTCCACTAGTATCTGCCCGCCATGCTGATTCACGACTATATCATAAGCAATACTTAGCCCAAGCCCGGTACCCTGTCCGGGAGGTTTCGTGGTAAAAAACGGATAGAAGATCATTCCGCGGACTTTCTTATCCATGCCTATGCCGTTGTCTTCGATCCTGCACCGTACAAATCCGCCATCTGTATCCGTAGTTATCGTGATCAGTCCCGGTCCTTCCATCTTCTTGTCTTTGATGGCATAAGACGCATTGAGGATGATATTCAGGAGGACCTGGTCGATCCTGCTGCTTATTGCCTTTATCATAGGGATTTCACCAAGTTCCAGCTTTACGCCGGCATGATATTTTATATTGTTTCTGGCCAGGAGCTGAGCATTATGTATACCTTTGTTCAAGTCATATTCCTCGAATGCATTTTCACGGCCCTGCCTTGCAAATGCCCTGAGTCCCGTGACGATTTCACTGATCCTCTTCAGGCCGTCATCAATATCATTGAACATATCATCCTGGTCCTTCAGCATGTAATCCAGGTTTTTATCGTTTTCCAGGACATTCAGTTTCCGTATTCCTTCGATGATGCCTTCCGCGGGAAGGTCCGGCACCTGCGCGGCAAAACCTCTGTATGCGGACAGTATTTCCTTGAAGTCTTCGTAGTTTTTCCTGGTACTTTCCAAATTGCTGCATATAAATCCGAGAGGATTGTTTATTTCATGTGCGACGCCGGCTGCAAGCTGGCCTATGCACGCCAGCTTCTCGCTGTATATAAGCTGCTCCTTAGCCAGTTCCAGTTGTTTGAGCGCTTTCGTCAGTTTGTTGTTTATTTCGATCAGTTTCTGTTCAGTGAGCTTTTTCATTGTAATGTCCCTTGCTACAGTCAGAGCTACTTTCGCATGCCTGTATTCGAGAATGCGGATGCTGGCGTCCGTATAGATCCGGTTTCCATTTTTTGTGAAAAGAGCCATCTCAAAAGACACTTTCCCGCCGTTCATCAACTCTTCAGCAATATGTTCCACGTTATCCTTGTCAATATGTTCCCAGAGCTCGAATAGGCGCCTGGAAAGCAGTTCTTCCCTGGTATACCCGAGAATTTTGCAGACAGTGTCATTGACTTCTACTATCGGGCCCGGTTTCCCGTCGCCCGTAATATAGGAGACGATTACCAGGTCAGCCGTGTTGTTGAGCAACTCGCGGAATTTGTTTTCAGGATGCTCTGCTCTTATTTCATCGTGGAAGGATTCGCTTATGGGCCAAAAAGAAATGCAGACACTAATATGTTAGCACTGAAAACGGGCTGCTGCAGGTAATTTCTGATAGAAAGCATAAAATAACAAATCAGAAATGCATCATTTACGAAAACAACACTCCTGACAGATACCACACATTTCAGCAAGTTTAATAATATCGGCAGTTTTCGCTTTTGACCTGTCCAATCTAATATCTCATATGGCAATTTCTTTATTTACAGATATGTTTCACTTTTTTACTGTAACCAGGTATTTGCCATCCTTTGGTACATAACCCAGTATCCCGGCTTCTTCAAACTCGCTGAGATAGTCTTTGATCGTTATTGAAGGCGCAACCCTCATAGCGCCGCCCTGTTTCATGATTTCCGCCTGCAATTCGCTCAAAGAGAACCCGTCTTTCTGTTCAATAAAGTCCAGGACTATTTTTCTGCTTTTGTTATAATAATCGCACATAATGCTATCCCCTGTATTTTATTATAGCATAATTTATGCCTTTTTAAATATTATCATTTCCTGTCTTCGCATTACTTAACGTCTGTTTTTTAATATACTCTATAATCTGGTCTGTCAGCATATTGGATATTTGCGTTTTATTGTGGTTTTGTCCTATATCGGCATAATAAACATAGAATTTAGTGGAACTGTCACTATCCAGGCATAAATAATCATACACCTTTGAAATCTTTTCATTAAACTCATACTTGTTTTGATGATTTTTCAGGTCTACCAGAAAAAGGTCGGTTATCCCTGTCTCGGTTTTGACGGTCTGGATAAGAACTATTAAACTGTCATCTGATAACAGTCCTTCAACATCTTTCTGCCATCCTGCACAGCATACGTTAAGATAGCGTATTGCCAGTTTTCCCAGGTTTTCATCAGTTTCCCTGATATCTTTCAGAATGAGTTGCCCTTTATTTAAATACTTCATAGATTCAATTTTATCCATTAGCGCTTTATTTACTTCTGCTGACAACTTGATTTTTTCATTTAGTTCGGTGACAAAATCGCAAAATTCATGCTCTCTTTTACATAAGCTCTCAAAAACTTTCCTGCCTGTAAAGATTTCATCCAGTAATAATCTTAAAGTTTTAAGACGGCGATCCTGACTGATCAGCAAATCAATATATTTCTTGTTCAGTATTGAGTATGCCCAGTTCTCCGTCAACTGTGCAAATTGATATTTGGTTCTCATTACGTTATCCGAATTTAACTGCGTATCCAGCACACGGGCAGTAACTCTTACCATATCCGACATACGCTTTAAATCAAGCGCTGCTCCGGTCTCACCAGAATCTGTCCCGCATTCTTCTTCCATGAGCAGTGTCATTGCTTTTTGAAGGATATAGTCCATCTTTTTTACTTTATGGTGATTTACCAAAAACTTATATATTCTGTACCTGTCCAGCAGGATTTGCTGTACATCATTCAGGCATTGAACAGATGGCAGAAAGACAAATTTATCTTTCAGATCGTCTGCCTTAGGATTTTCACACAGGCAGTACATTTTAATGATACGGTCCACATCTCCTGTTTTATCTATCAATCCTGATGCCAGGCCGTCTCTCATTACGAAATCCAGCCTGTCTGCGTCAAATACTCCTGGTGAATTATACCACTTATCAGCACATATTTCAACAAAATCAGCGATTTCTGCTGTCCGTCGGTGTTGGTTTGTCAAACATGTGTTACAGGAGCGCTGGCAAAGCCGTTCATGTCCCGTCACGCGGCTCTCGATATCGACGTGTACCTCCGGATAGCTCCCGAAACATACCTTAAAAGGCTCATCAAATCATAAAGCCCACATTTTTAGTCGAACACCCCATAGAGCTTTCGCCATTGGCAAGAGCCAATGATGCGAACCCTAATATTACGGACCGGTTCCAGTTGATCATCGACGGCGCGGAGATAGTAAACGCTTATTCTGAGCTGGTAGACCATATCGAGCAGAAGAAGAGGCTGGAACAGCAAGCCCGGTATAATGCCGGAGGCGACGAAGAAGCCATGGTATATGATGAAGACTATATAACAGCCATGGAATACGGCATGCCGCCGATATCCGGCTGGGGACTGGGCATCGAGCGGTTTGTCCAGGTACTGACCGACAGCGACAACATAAAGGACTGTGTGCTGTTCCCGCTGCTGAGGCCGGAATAAACAGGGAGGCGGCCTTTCTGAGCGTAAAGCCTCATCTCCATGTGTTGTGCCGGTATTCCGTAGGCGACATGCCCATTTTCGCTGTAAATTGCCTGATGAAATATGTGTCGTATTTAAACCCCACAGCCTCCGAAATCTCAGCAATGCTCAGGTTCGTATGGGCGAGCGATTCACAGGCGAGCTTCAGCCTGTGGTGCAGCAGATACTCCATTGCGGTAAATCCGGTCTGTGCCTTGAATTTCCTGTTGAGTGTGGTACGGTTTGTATGTACGAGTTTACACAGCAGATCCAGCGAAATATCCTCGGAATAGTTGATATGGATATATTCCAGGATGATATCGACCATTGATTTCCCTTTCCTTGTTTTTTGCGGGTTTCTGCTTTCCATGCGGATATCTTCCAGCAGACACAGCGTTTGCAGCAAATAACGGCGTATGCGGCAAGTCCAGTAAGCGTCGCTTTGGGCGTAAACCTCGGTGCCTATTATAGCCATCCATTCCAGGATGCGCAGATAAGTTTTTGCGGACAATTCAAGTATCCCGTCATAGTATTCGTCCCGATACAGGAACAGGTTCAGCATGTTCCGGTCGTGCTCGTCCTCCATCTCGGTGAAATCATTTTTCCTGAGACGTTCGAACGTGAGCGCCGAATTCAGAAATACCGGGTTGAAGCTGAAGGCGTGGCGATGTTTTTATATCTGACAATAGCAACAGTCATCGAGACGAAAGATGGGACCAGAACATTGCTTTGGATGCTTTTTATCAGAGCGGGGTGCGGATTATGAATGCAATGAAGGACAAAAAGCTTGGGTATTTGGATTCGATACGGTTTTTGTCACCTTATATAATGAAACACAAAACGAATTTTGTCATGTTTTACTTCGGCTGTTTTTTTAACATGGTGCTTGAGATAGTCATGCCCATATTATTTGGCATCATGGTCGACGAGATCGTGTACCATCAAAACCTCAATTCCTTTTTACGCATCAGCCTGACTGATCCTGCTCACAGTGTATATTTTCATAATCAGTCCGTGGATAGGGCTCATGATGCTGGCCGCTGTTCCGGCCTCGGTCATAACAGGCGCTGTTTTCGGCAGGAAAATCAGGTCATATTCAGATGCACAGCGTGAAGTTTACGGAGGATACATCAGCTATATCTACGAGGTATTTACAGCTATACGCGATATACGTCTGCTGGGGGCTGTCAAAAGAGTAAATCATAAAGCAGTATCATTTCACAGAAAAATGTTTGGTGTCAATGTCAAATCCGGTGTGTCCGCCATAGCCGCTCAAAACATCATTGACGGTGTGAACCTGGCAATCAGGATTGCCATCTTCATGCTGGCAGCTTTTCTGGTCAGATACTGGAATCAGTAAGGATAAAACCATAATCATCGTTTCACACCGGCAGAGTTCTTTGGCATTTTACAACCGGGTGATAGAAATTCGTAACAACTGACCGTAATATGTTACCAGCCATGTCTCCCGGACACATATTTCTAATTTGAATAAGTATCTAACTGGCGTGCCTGGCACCGTACTGTCCTGCCTGCGCCCGCCACATTTCGGCATACTTGCCGTTCAGGGCCAGCAATTCCTCATGGGAGCCTTCCTCGATGATCCTCCCGTTCTCCAGCATGTATATCCTGTCGGCTATCCTGGTCGTGGACAACCTGTGGGATATGAATATGACTGTTTTTGACCTGGCCAGGTCCAGTATTGAGTGGTTCAGGTGGTATTCGGCGATCGGGTCGAACGCGCTGGAGGGTTCGTCAAGCACTATAAGGCTGGCGTTGGAATGGAACACCCTTGCGATAGCGATTTTCTGGGATTCGCCGCCGGAGAGGTTTACGCCGTCTTCTTCAAACTCCTGTGTTAGGATGGTGCCCAGACCTTTTCCCATCGTTTTAAGCCTGTCTGAAAAACCGCTTTTCTCCAAAGCATCCAGGACAGATGCATCATCGGCGGAGTCTGCAAAATCCAGCAGGACATTTTCCTTCACATACGGATTTTGCGGTACACTTTCGGTTTCCCCGGCATGCCCGGATTGTCCGGGCAGTCCCAGTCATCGATGTAATAATATAAAATATTCCACATATATTAGTAGATTCCTTCTTGCAAAGAAGATATCTGTCATAAAATGCAGACATATAACATAAAGCATTAGGTAATAAATACTGGATCACATACACGATATAATACTATAGTCAGACAGAAAATTTGTGAGAGGTGAATAATTAGTCATATATAGTATATATACTATATATGACTTTCACTTATTCTAATTTCTTTTACTTGAATGTTGTATGAATTCAGGCTTTTGTGGTAATATTAATAAAAAAGTAGAGTTACTTTAATAAGTATATATACTTATTAAAGTAACTCATTATTAAGGTGAAAAATCATGCCACGGCTAAACAGATTTCAAGTTTTGCAGCATGTTAAACCGTTAATAATAAAATGCCTAAAAAACGAATCGAAAAACATATTCTCATTCTCTGATCTTACAGATATCCTGCAAAAAAACAGGGAAGCGTGGACCTTGCCTAAAAAAACCAGTTCTAAGGAATTTATCGATTTTCTTGTGGCACGCAAAATTTTAAATGAGGTAAAAATTGAACTCCCCAATTCTACTTTGATAAAATACTGCTATGGTGAACCATCAATATATGACATTGCCCTGAGCATAAACAAAAACTCATACCTGAGCCATTATACCGCAGTGTTTCTTCACGGATTAACAGAAAATATCCCTAAAACTATATATACCAATACAGAACAATCACGAAAATTTTTCGGTCCGAAACTGGATTTGTCACAAGAAAATATCGATAAGGCATTTGCAAGACCCATGAGAGAAACTAATCAGGTTGCAAGATCGGGGAATTATAACATCTACTTGCTGAACGGCAAAAACGTAGACCGGATCGGAGTTGAGGAAATAGAGGTTAATGGTGCAAAATACCCGGTTACCGGCATTGAAAGAACTCTTATTGACATTACGGTAAGGCCAAATTATTCCGGCGGTGTTGAAGAAGTGTTAGGTGCATATATTGCAGCAAAAGGTAAATTTTCTGTCAATAGAATGGTATCAATCCTGAAAAAAATGGATTACATCTATCCATACCATCAGGCCATAGGATTTTATCTGGAAAGGGCAGGATACGGTGAAAAAGTACTAAAACTCCTTGAAAAGATAGAAATAAAGAACAACTTCTACCTCACATATCAGATAAAGAACAAAGACTACTCTGAGAGGTGGAAGTTATTCTTTCCAAAGGGACTCTAGGCCTTTTACCTTTTCCACAACATAATCAAAGTAAAAGTCATAATCTTCGATATCAACGTTTGCATATACTGCATCCCTGACCGCACTAAAACTGTCCCTGTGAAATTCTCTCTCATTAACGATCTTCCCCAGTAAATGAAGCGGCACTCGTTTGGCTTTAAATATTTCCTTCAAAACTTCTAAATTCTGAGGTGCATAAAAATCGATTTGAGAATCTGTATTTTCAAGTATTGTGTATATATCAAAAAAATCCTTTGCTCTTCCTCTCTTATGTGTTCCAACCATTTTTACATATTCATCCATCTGTTGACATATGGCACGCAACTTTTCATAGACTACCATCAATGGCGTATAAACATAAATCGTGTATCCGTCAAGAATTACTTCCTCCTTGGTTTTGCAATATTCGAATTTACTTATATCCACTTTAAACTTTCTCCTGTCTCTGTCCCCGACAACCGTGGCATTTCTTCTGAGTGAGTCTATATCAGATCCATAAATTTTATATTTTTCTTTTTCAATAATTTTAAACTCCAGAGTATAGCCACCCCAGAATTCTTTGGTTTCAGGATACTGTCTGGTAGGCTGCGGTTGAATGTTTATATCAAAAACTTCAAAACCGGCTTCCCGGAAGGTTACTTTAAGTGCCCGTTCAATTTTTTTCCTGACTGTCTCCAGTTCATCCTGACTGAAATCAGACTCTATTGAAATATCTATATCAACAGATGCCCTGGAATTGATGTCATGAGCGATGTCCAAAGCATTGCCGCCTTTGAGCACAAAAATATCCATCAGATCATCATCTGAGAATAAAGAAATTATTACAAGTTTTCTTATTTCTTTGAGTTTATCTGCTATTTCCATATTAAACCCTCTTCATTGATTCGGTGTGATAAAATAAAGATTATGATCATCGCCATTTAAATATCATTGAAATATAATATCCGCAGTACTTTGGCGCAGTCATAAACTATGTGTTTATCGAGTATATGAAACTCATCCATTCAATGTTCACACGTGGAGGTTCGCTTCGAGCCAATCCACGAACTGCCTTGCCGTCCTCGGCGAACGGCCGTTGTACTGCAGTTCCCATTTCATGGCTTCCCTGTGCAGGTACTCCCTGTCCACCTCAAGGCCTCTCTTTTTCGCGATCCCTTCGACTATCTCAAGGTATGTCTTCTTGTCAGGTGATGAGAACACCACGGTCATTCCGAACCTGTCCGACAGTGAAAGCTTCTCCTGTATGGTGTCCGCCGCCCTGACCTCATCATCGGAACTGCCGGAGGCCAGGCCCGCCCTGTCGCTGAATCTTTCCTTTATCAGGTGCTTCCTGTTGGATGTGGCATATATGAGCACATTGTCCGGTTTGATCTCAAGGCCGCCTTCCAGCATCGCTTTCAGGGCGGTATAGTTTTCGTCGTTGTCTTCAAAAGACAGGTCATCGACAAACAGGATGAACTTCAGGCTTCTTCCGGCAAGACGCCTGATGATCAGAGGAAAGTCCGCCAGGAGCCCCTTGGGTACTTCGATTATCCGCAGTCCCCTTGAATGATACTCGTTTGCCAGGGCCTTGACAGTGGACGATTTGCCGGTTCCCCTGTCGCCATATAAAAGTATATTGTTCGCGGGCTTGCCGTCGAGAAAATGCAGGGTGTTCAGTATGACTTCCTCTCTTTCGAGTTCATATGAAACCAGGTCGGAAAACCTCACAGGGTCAGGCGATTTAACGCCAATAAAGCTGCCGGTCGTGCCCGGTTCCGGTTTACAGCTGCCATCGATAAGGCTTATGCTGTCCTGGTATGCCGGATGGATCCCCGGAATATTATACCCGCCTGCCAAAGCAATTGCGGGAACGTGTCTCCACACGAATGACCTGTATTTCGAAAAAATCCCGCTGCCGCAACTCCTGTGGAACACAGCCAGTTTTTCCGCACAGTCGGGCCATGAATCGCTTTTAAGCAGCAATTCCTTTATTTCACTTACGCAGTCCGGCGCAACGGCTCCATCCGGGCCGTCAGCCTTTCGCTGCCACGAGGGATTGTCGCCGAGCCACGGCGGCAGTTTCATGACCGCTTCCCGCATCGCATCATCTTCTACACACAGATGCAGCATGGCGTCCCTTATCCACTCGGAACGCACCTCCGCAAGCGCCTGCAGTTTAGCCAGGTCGCTCTTTACAGCCTCCTCAAGCGCTTTCCCGAAAAGTACAGGCGATGCTGACTGGTCTTTTGATGCGGCATCAGGCTCCTTTGATGCCGCCCCGGAATCTTTTGAACCATCATGCGCTTCTGCCTGCCACCGGCCGGCACTTCCACCGGCAAGGCATGCGGTGCCCATCGACTCTGCCGCAATACTGAACGGATTCTCCGTATGCAGGACCTTTTCTATGATGTAGGCCTTCAAACCAAGGCCTGCCCTGAGCAGCCTGTTTCCGACCGAACAATACAAATCTGTGGTATAGAACAGGTCGGGCCAGTCGGAATCCACATATTCAAGTAAAGAACGCAGCTCGCTTATCAGTGCGTCCTGGTCCAGGGACCGGTATACCACAAGCGCCCTGGCGGCGAACCTGGCACTGTGCAGCCCGGCATGACAGCCTCCCCGGCCGCTGTTCTTCTGTCCGGGATTCCCCGGGATTTTTCCATTGATATTTATAAATTCAGCCATGCTGTTAACCATTTCAGCCATGCAGATAACCACCTGTCATCATTAGTTTCAATATAAATATACAGAATATGAGCGCAGATGTCCACTGTTTCAGGCCCTCCGGCAATGACCGGACACTTGAATAAAAAATTCGGTAAGTATTCCAGCCGGAACTGGGGTATGCAAATCGCCTGAAAGGCAAAAGGAAAGTTGAAATAATCACATAATTAGTTCCGGCCGTTTCTAGTCATGACCTTGTAATATAAGTTGGATTTGCAGTGCATATATGGTATCATTAGTGCATAATATGGAAAATTACGGAGGAAAGCCTGTGAACCTCGAGATCAAAAAACTTACCCCTCATCTGATGGTTGTGACCAAGCGCAAGGAGGCAGGGAGCATAAAGTGCAAAAAATGAGAATAAGAAAAGCACGGACAGACGAAGGGCCAATATTGAGCGGAATCGCTTTGCGTTCAAAAGCTTACTGGGGATACGACAAAAATTTTATTGAAGTATGCAGGGAAGACCTGACGGTTTCCGAGCAGAAAATAATAGAGAATCATGTTTATGTTCTGGAAGATTCATCAGAGATAATCGGGTTTTACTGCCTGGTTGCGAAAGGCAAAACCGGCAGCCTGGATTTTTTATTCATAGATCCTGGTTTCATCGGCAAAGGATATGGCAGGTTATTATGGGAAAGCATCATGCAGACAGCCAGGGAGATTGGTTTGGAAGAATTTTCGATCGACGCCGATCTCCTGCACATCGAAGAAGACCTGCAGACTCTGAAAAAACGGGAAAAACTTATCACAGTGTGCGGCGGTGAATATTGCGGGGAACTGTTTCATCATCTGGTTTCATTGCCGGCTTCACTTGATGATGATGTCGATGTCGTCAAGTATTTCGAAGCATTTTGGGACTTATTCCATAATGAAGACCCGGAACGGAATTTCAAGTTATACCAGGACTTCTACAAAACGGCATTCTCCGGATTCAATATCCCGATCACCGCGGATTTCCTCGGCCTCAGTGTGTTGCTGCAATCATATTCGGAACTGAAACCGGCAATCATCGAAATTTCAAGAGTATTTGCCGATAATTACCTTATTTACGAAGAGCATGTTTGACCTATGCTGATAAGTGGTTTTATCGTAAAATGGTTATATCAGCAATGGTTCAAAGTTCCTGGTTTATTGTGCCGCCTCACCGTTAAGTATACTTAATATATTTGCCAAGGCGGAAAGGCGGCCTGAATCTATCAATAAAGGCGGGTCGGTATGAATATCGCAAATGCAAGAAATACTGGAGAACACGGAAGTGCGGCACAAAAATCCATATGGCATTCCATGATGATGCTCGCTCCCTTTGAAGGTGTGGCTATAGACAACGATTCCTTTGACAAAGAGAGCATTCTTGAAGGGGAAAGAGATTTTTACCTGTTCATGACAACATTATACCAGGATATGTACAACGATCCTGCTAAGTATTTTATACCGACAAAGCCCTATGATGAATATATCCAAAGCATTTTAAAAAACGGGGAACGAACCCGGTCAGCCGAAAAAGAGCATTCCACAGATCCAAAAGAATGCAAGCTCCGGAACACTTTCCAGCAGGCCATACAGTTTTATCCCGAGGTGTTTTACAAGCTTGGAAATGAGGCAGACGAAATATGCAGCGCAGATTACGCGCTAGTGATCTCCAAGCCGGACTTCGACGATGTTATGAAGTCTTTCAGCAGGTCCCACGTTTATAAAGAAAACGGGTACCGCTTCAGGGCGATCCTGGACCTGGGGCTGCAAATGAACGAAGTTGGCGGTAAATATTGCATCACGTCAATGAATTATCCTAAGATGTTTCTGGGACTTTGGGTCCTATGCAATGCACCCAGGAGCAAGTACAAATATATGAATTATCTTCGCCTGGACTATAAGGGCTATTACAGGGCCATGCCGGAAATCGGCGACGTCAGGAAGACCATGAAAGAGGAACATGCCGGATATGTCGATTCGATCCTTGAGTCGTTCAAAGGGCAAAAGATCAGGTACAAAGTCAAACCTTTGAGAAATATAACGTCAGGCTTTGACTGGAAGGTCGATTTTATGCTGAAAGGCAGGAATGTTTTCGGCTTCTATGCCGAACCTGATTATTTCAAGCTTTGCATTTATTTCAGTAATACGAAGAACATAACGAAATTCGGCGAAAAACTCAAATTATTCAATCCAGAGCTTTTTGACTGGTATTGCGGCAAATTCCCGGAAAGGCTGTGCAAGTGCCCGAATAACAGGGTCGTAAAATTCGGGGATACAAAAAAAAGGATCTGCGGATTGACCAACAGGGCGGAAATAGAAAATCCGAACGACCATGATATAGAAAACAGTAAAACTGTTATTGAAATGATCCTTTCTCCTGATAAAGCCGCGCATTAGGCAAAGTCATGACGCAGTCTTAAAGCTGGTTCGCCTGAAAAAGATTGCTTTATCAAATTTTTGTGATATTATTTATAATAAATATATATCAATGCCATGAAGGAATGAAATACCATGCTGCATTATTTCAGCCATAAAAAGGATACTGATATGCAGCACTTGCACCTATGAGTCGGCGTTAACGCAGACCGCAGGTGCAGGTGCTTTCGGCTCTGTACCTGTGTGGCTGCTGGTATGGTTTTTTCCTTATACTTGCATCATATCACCGCACTGGTACGGATTATCCATACCGATGCGGTGTTTTTATTTGAAGGGATGTGGTAGTATGCGGCATGCTGACCATGCCGGAATGGATCTGTGTGACAGTGGTTCTGCTGTTTCCTGATCCCAAATACGGGATTTGCTACGTTGCTTGAAATATTGAATTTGAACGTTTGAAACGATTTGTTATTTTGAGTTGGCTCAGAATTTCGAGATAAGGAGATGTTATACATGTTGACTATAAAGGGTGAACTCGCTTCCGCCCATGTCGAGGCGGAAGAACTTATAAACCATATAGGCCAGACAGTGCAGATCCATGGGATCGTATACAAGATCCGCGAAATGTCCGGCTTTGCATTTGTATTGCTCAGAACCAAAAGAGCCCTGGTGCAGTGTATCCATTCCGGTGATTTCTCGACATTCCCCTTAAGCGAACTGAAAGAGAACATGAGCGTCATCATCAGGGGCGAAGTGGTCAGGGATGAGCGGAGCAGGACAGGTACAGAGATAAGGATCATCAGTTTTGAGGCACTGTCCTGCCCTGCTGAAGAAATGCCCGTGGTAATAAACAACAGGGAGGTAAATGCGTCCATTGAGACCCTGCTGGACTTCCGCCCGATAACGCTCCGCAATATAAAAGAGCGTGCGATTTTCAAGGTCCAGGAGGGCATCTGCGCTGGATTCAGGAGTTTCCTGGGCAAAAACGGCTTCACCGAGATCCATACGCCAAAAATAGTTTTCAGCGGGGCTGAAGGAGGAGCTAATATATTCAGGCTGGATTATTTCGGCCGGGAAGCATATCTTGCCCAGAGCCCGCAGTTCTATAAACAGATCATGGTCGGTGTTTTTGAGAGAGTATACGAGATCGCGCCGGTGTTCCGGGCTGAAAAGCATGACACTTCGCGCCACCTGAACGAGTACACGAGCGTTGACCTTGAAATGGGCTTCATAAAGGACTTTACCGACTTGATGCGTATGGAAACGAAGATGCTTGCTTACACTTTTGATTACCTGAAGGAGCATTACGCCGATGAACTGGCGATGCTTAAGGCTGAGATCCCCACGGCTGACGAGATCCCCGCGGTCAGTTTCGTCGAAGCAAAACAGATGATATCGGATGCATATCACCGTGAAATCACAGATTATGAGGACTTCGACCCGGAGGAAGAAAAGCTCCTGAGTGAGATAATCAAAAAACAAACCGGAAGCGACTTTGTCTTCGTAACAGGGTTCAAATCATCCAAGCGGCCGTTCTATACGCAGGATTCGAAGGACGATCCGGAATATACCGACAGTTTCGACCTGATATTCAGGGGCATGGAGATCACGACAGGCGGGCAGAGGATCCACGATTACAACGTGCAGGTTGCGAAAATGCGGAGACTTGGCATGGATGTCGATAAGTTCTCAAGCTACCTCATGGCACATAAATACGGGCTGCCGCCGCACGGCGGGCTGGGTCTCGGCCTGGAACGCTTCACAGCCCGGCTTCTGGGGCTGCAGAATGTCAGGTACGCTGCGATGTTCCCGCGGGACATAAACCGCCTGGAACCTTGATCTCGGGGATTCGTGCAGATATCCCTGTATTGGGAAAGTGCTTGTACCAGGAATCAAAAGCACATCCTGCTAACTATAAGTGCGCTCGGCGAATCATAAGTATGCTCCGGGAGTATACCTTCTAAAGTATGCTCCAGGGGGTATACTCTGATTTGCATGTGCACTTCAGACCATAGGTACATCCTGCGGATTACAGGAACAACCTGTATGGGCATCCTGCAGAAACGCTCTACGGGGCACTCCACACGGGTACACTGCACAATATGCCGCAAGGATACATCGTAAAGAACTCCGTTAGGAAATCCCGCAAAGACCCCCGCCCCGCAGGGTACCCTGTAAAAACATACTGCAAGAGAGCCCCGCAGAGTGCTCAGTACAATATTCTGCGGAATTACCTTGCAGAATACTCTGCAAGTCATCCGACAAGAACGCCACGCATATTGAAAGCCTGCTTGAGGCTTACCCTCTTTGATTCCTATGCTTGTCCCGGTTCATCCTGCTTCCGTATCATGCTTCGGTCCCACATCCTGATCCGATTCCGCATTTTGATCCGGTTCCATTTCTCACTCCAGGGCCGAGCAGGGAAATAACGGCCTGTTTGTTCAAAAATTCAAGTAATGTGTGCTCTCATGAATTTTTTCATTTACCATAATGCTCTACCGGAAGATTTTGTCTATCATTTATTGAAGCAAATCAATAAAACCGGCGGGAAATACACACAAAAATTGAATTTTTGCTCACCAAGTCCATATTTCCCGGGGAAATACTTTATTATAACAACCAGCGAAACCTAAGCCTGATGCATAATTCGCTCGGAACATGAAACACAGCAGCATATAATATGCATAATTTCAACAACTGACTGCTGCTGTACAGCCGGAGAGTATATCCGGAGAAAGCCTGTTTCTGCTTTTAGGTAACTCTGCCCTGCTACAGAACTCTTCTGTCCTGTATCAAGTACCCTTCCGCCTTATTTTGCCATGCTTCCGGCGGCCGTATGCCTGCGCAGCGGAACGACGCACCTTACCGTCACCGCAGCAATAACGATGATGCCGCCGGCCAGCGCCCAACTCCCGGGAGCCTCGCCCAGGAACATATACACCCACACAGGATTCAGTATCGGCTCTATTACCGGTATCAGGCTGGCTTCAAGCGCCGTGACATGCTTGATAGCCATTGAATAAAAGATATACGGTATCCCAAGCTGTAATGTCCCCAACACGGTCAGATACAGCCAGCCTCTGCTGCCCGGCATGTTGCTGAACAGGAACGGCAGACCTATCAATGCGGTCAGCAGGTTCCCGAGGATAACCGATCCAATCGGGGATCCTTCCTTTTGCATGCGCATTAAAATCGTGAAAACGGCAAACGAGATCCCGCTTCCCGCAGCAAGGATATTCCCGAGCATACCGCCCATGCTTATATCGTCGATGAAGAACATGACCATGCCGGCCATCACGATTATTACCGTCACCCAATCGAACAGGTTCACTTTTTCCTTCAGCAGCCACGCACTGAGAAATATCACATATACAGGGGCGGTATACTGGATCAGTATGGCATTGGCGGCCGTTGTGTTTTTCGTTGCGGCAACGAACAATGTCACCATACCGGCGTACGACAGCGCCGCGCCGATTTGAGCCGGAGACCGGTTCAACTTCGGCCTGCCGGTTGCGATCACTATAATGACGGCAGATATCGCGCTCCTGACCCCGGCGATGGCCAGCGGATGGGCGTCGATGGATTTTATCAGCAGTCCTCCGAGGCTCCACATCACCGCCGTTACAACGAGGAGTATTATTGCTTTTGGTCTTTCATTCAAAGCTGCTTTTTCGCTCACGTAATCACCACTTGTTTTCAGGGGACGGTCCTGTATTCACACCGATACGGCCGAATACCGGTATGATCGGTCCGGCAGGTTTTGGATGCCACCGGCCTGATCATTAAAGTTGTATGCGTCATCAAGTTCCTAGTCCTGCAGGTACTTCATCAGCATCCTCAGTTTCTTCTCGACAAATCCGGGTATGAATTCATGCCCGAAATACCTGTAAACAGCGATCTCTTTCGGACATGTCATATGATTGTATGCGGCAAACACCGTCGACGGCGGCGTCACCTCATCGACCAGCCCCGTTGCCACGAGTACCGGGCATTTTATTTCCGGAGCAAGGTTCATGACATCAAAGTATGTCAGCGTCTTTCTGGCCTGCTCTTCAACGGCCGGATCGGAATACCTGCGGAAAAACTCATTCAGCTCGCCATACGGCGACGAAGGAGCAATATCGATAGCCCTGTCAAAGTTACACAGGTAAGGGTATGACGCCACGGCAACAGCCGGTATGTCCGAAAGAGCTGCTGAAACCAGCGTAAGCGCTCCGCCCTGGCTGCCTCCCGTTACTCCTATCCTGCCGTCATCGACACAGTCCATATCCGCAAGTACTTCGAGAGCGCGGACGCTGTCCATGTAAACCGCACGATAGTAATACTCTTCCCTGGACAATATTCCCTTGGTCATCCACCCGGCAACATGGCCAAGCGACGATACCGTATTGTCCACACTGCGGCCATGCTGTCCACGGACGAGCATTTGCAGCACAGCATAACCATGAAGCGCCATATCCACTACCTCATGTATGCATCCGTCGAAAGCCCAGTTATACCCATGATACAGCACAAGGCCCGGATATTTACCCGGCGCGTCGGGAACGGCGAACCATCCGTCTATGCTTGCGCCCATAAACCCGGTAAACGTCACCCTGCTGACTTTGACACCTTTTGCAGGATAGTCATAAGGCTCCAGTTCGTATTTCAGCGGCACCTTTGCAAGTTCCTTCCTGTTCGACTCCCAGAATTCAAGAAAATCAGGCTGTCTCGTCAAGGCAGGCTTGTACTTCCGCAATTCATCAAGGCTAAGATCATATGGCTGTATCATTTATGCACACCTCCGCATTTTCCCTGTACATATTGCTTTTTTCTGTTCAGGTTTCTCTTTATCAGTCATCTGTCTGTTTCAGTTCTTTTACGAGATATTCGGCGGTCAGTTCAAGTGTTTCTTTCTCCCAGACAGAATTGTTGAATGTATGGTCGGCATCCTTAATTATTTTCAGCGTCGCCCTTCCGCCATAATATTCCAAGTATCTTTCAGAAACCTCGACCGGAACAGCATTGTCCTTTTCCCCATGGATTATCAGAACATTCTTGTCAAAGTTCTTTGCTTTACCAAAAATATCAAATTTCATCACATCTTCATAAAAGCCGATACCAACGCGAAATCCTCCTGATTCCACATACCCGGCCTTTTTGATCTTTTCGGCCGTGTCATATCCAAGTCCGGCGACCTGTTTCGCGATAATTTCTCCCATGGTGCCTGCAGGCGCCCACAGGCAAAGGGTTTTTATTTCGTCCTTTCTTTCGCCGGCCAGGACACTTGCGACTGCGCCGCCCATGCTCAGTCCAACAACGCCTATCCGGTCCGGATCGACGCCATCGAGTTTTTTCACAAAATCCAGTATATTGTGGGCATCGCGGATCTCCCCGGAAAGCGTCATATCGATGAAATCGCCGTCGCTTTCGCCGCTTCCGCCAAAATCGAACCTGACACTTGCAATGCCTTTTTTCTCAAGCATCCTGGACAGCTTAACGAAAATAAAGTGAGGTTCCATCTTGTTGCCGGTGAATCCGTGGAATATGACCACTGCCGGCACCTTTCCCGAAACGTTGCCAGGCATGTGGAGCATGCCCCTCAATGTAAGTCCCTGGCTTGCCAGTTCGACCGCTTTCTGCATTGCTGCACCACCCTTTCAAGTATCATGGATTAAAATTGTTCAATTACAGGTAATATCGATACTCACTGCATACAGAATAAATCTTCAACATATCCAGGCCATAATCTTCCACAGCAGATACCCGCAGCACATCCGTTGCCCCATTATAATCTTTCGCTATGATCTCAGATACTCGAATGTGACACGGCCTTCAAGCTCCCTGATAACAGAGATATCTGCCGGCTGGGAACCTGAAGTCATAACATTTGCACTGGCCGAAGCTGCTGCAAGCCTGACCATGCTTTCATAATCCATTCCTTTGCCGATGGAATAGGCAAGCGCCGCGACCATGGAATCGCCGGCCCCCACAGTGCTCTGCACATTAACCTTCAAAGCGTGGACCAGCGCCACTCTTGACTTATCGACAAAAAGGGCTCCATCTTTCCCCATCGAAACGGCGACCATCCCGACAGCGAAATCCCTGATAAGCGTTTCAGCATATTTTACGGCCTTCCCGATATCTTTGATGTCAGTTCCGAAAAGCCTTCCCAGTTCATATATATTAGGCTTTACCAGGTACGGTCCCGCTTCGATACCCTTCTTCAGCAGTTCACCGTCTGCATCGAGTATTGCCGCCGCTCCTTTTTGCTTCACAGCATCGATCCACCTGAAATATATATCCTTATCCACATTTTCAGGCACACTCCCGGAAAATACGACGATCGAACCATTTGCCACCTGGTCCAGCAATTTGTCCTTCAGTAACTCCAGTTCACATTCTGAGACATTCGGGCCAGGTTCATTTATATCGGTATTGGTTCCGTTTTTCCCATCGATGACTTTAAGATTGGTCCTCGTTTCACCGCTGATGAACACGAAATCATTATCAATGCCCATATCATCCAGGTATTTTTTAACATACCTTCCGGCAGACCCGCCAAGGATGCCCATCGCCTTGCTGCGTCCGCCAAGGCTTTTGATGACTTTGGAAACGTTGATGCCCTTGCCGCCGGCATCCGTCCTCAAAGAAGAAACCCTGTTGACTGAGTCCACTTTAAAATCATTTATAACGACTGTCTTGTCGACAGCCGGATTCAGCGTGACCGTATATATCATTTTTTACTCCGAATCAGGCGTTTGACTTAATTTTAGAATTGATAACACGGCATGTCAATCGCTTAGGGGACAGTTCTGCAAAATCGAGGGTTCCCTGGCGAGGAGAAAAGAGGAATAGTCCATCGAAAAGAGAAAAGTCGGAAACAATTCGAGGGAATCCGGGGACAGTTCTGCGAAACCAACAGTAACCTGAAAAGAAAAACAGTTATGAGAGGGGAGGGACAGTTCTGCAGAATCGCGAATTTATGAAGGAAAGAGGCCTTATATGTCAGGCGTGATGACACGCTTGACATATAAGGTAGTCGATTCAGAGATTCACAGATAAAAGCCATTGTTATATTTTTTTATCCGTAATAATCAGTGTGGTAATGGATTCCCGCGGAATCAGCATATAAGCAAACTGACCGCATATTCTTAAGTTAACAGGCAAGTCGCTTTCAGTCCTGTTCAGCAATACACATGCAATCGTACCATCCGGATTCCTGAACGCTGTCGTTTCAAGCCTGTCAGTATATACAGTACTGGCTATCCGGAAAGCACCGGGTTTGATATAACGGCTGAAATGCCCTATGTAAGTGTAGCTTAACTTCTTCTCCACCGTATCATTTTTTGTATTTGCCATAAGAGGCGCATCACAATAATTACCGACGTGGTCATGAGAAGAATGAAACCTACGACAGAGCTGAATAAACCTACCGTTGTCGCAAAAGATAAGCGTCCGTTTACCATACCCAATTTATAGGTATAAGTCTCAAAGACTTCGGAGACTTGAATATTGCTGCTGTTCTGCAGTATATATATTTGTTCAAACCCATTATTCATAATGTTTCCGATCGAAAGAAGCAAGAGAATGATTATTGTAGGTTTAATGCCGGACATCGTAATATGCCAGATACGCTGCAACCTTGATGCGCCGTCGATTGTTGCCGCTTCATAAAGATCCGGGTTTATAGACGTAATCGCTGCAAGATAAATAATAGTATCCCAACCGGCCTGCTTCCATATATATGAAATAAGGGCAATCACCCGGAAGTATTTGTCACTGCCCAGGAAAAAAATCGGCTCTCCGCCCAATACCTTTATCAAACTGTTGATTATCCCCCAGGAAGGGGATAGCAGGTTTACCAGAATACCCCCGATTACCACCCATGAAATAAAGTACGGAAGGTAAATCACAGTCTGTAATACCCGCTTATATTTCATAAAAGGAATTTCATTGAGCATCAGCGCAAGTATGATCGGTATCGGGAAAAAGAATACCAGTCTTATCAGACTTAGGATGAATGAATTTCCAAAGACCCGGTAGAAGTCTTTCAGTCCAAAAAGATAAATAAAATTATCCAGTCCGCACCACGGGCTCCCAATGATGCCCTTTGAAAACTTAAAATCTTTGAATGCGATAATCAGTCCGTACATCGGCAAATAGTTAAATATTATAAAGTATATAACGCAGGGAAGTAACAAGAGATATAAATACTTATTGTTTGAGAAGTACCTCAACTGCTGTTTTAACTTACCTTTCCACAAGGATTGGACTGTACTCACGAATATTTGCTCCTTTTCCGTTGTCACAGTTTTAAACTAATCTGATTGTAATTCAAACCGCAGAAATAATAATTAGAAAAACCTGTTCAAAAAAATCATAGAAAATATAGGCAGGTAAGGCTTTGTTGAATATTAGAATGGATTTTACAATAATCTTATACGCAAACAGGATATTCGATACTGGTTGTATTTAAATTCAAAAACTTAATTAAAAAAATCAACGAAGTAGCTGACATTTGAAGAAAAAAATGAATTTTTATATATGGCCTGTTTACTTATCTCAACTGACTCTACTCTGCCTTATGATAATTTTCGTATAGCAATTTGGCTTGCTCTCGATTTTTAACTCGCTTTGTCCGCCTGAGCACATCCTTATCCTGTTGATCAGTATTTATTATTATTTCCCATCCTGTTTTGCTTGGCGCGGCGACCGTAATATGAGCGCCGCTGTCCTCCAGCAAGGTATATTCTGTCCCGATCTTCTTTTCCTTTTTGCTTTGATGAAGCAAATCAGTGAATTTCTCACGGCTGGATGTTGACATGACATAATCATTGTTACGTATTGCTATGAGGTTACCGCTTGTATCTTTATTGAAGAAGCCAAGCAGTTCAGTTTCATAAATGCAAAGCTCAACATAGTACTGCCTGTTAAGATTGGTCTGATAAACTTTCTGAAACAGCGAGAAAACCTTTTCATTTCGATCGTTTAAGTAGGTGCCTGTATAAAATATGTTACTGCTGTTAAGATTGGTTTTGTCTCTTAACTTGGCGATTACCTGGTTTATATCGCCAAGGCCGCTTATCGTGTTATAAACACCGCTGCGATATATATTGATGCCACTGATTTTACCTGCGTTAAGATGAACAAATTCTTCTGTCACATCTTTCAGACGGCTGCATACTACATCATAGCTCTCCTTCTCCATCGCCTCTATAAGCGACCTGTCCTTCAGCAGCAAATTCAGATAAAGCTGATAATAATCGAGTCGGTTGTCTATGTTCATCGCGATCTGTTTTGCCTGCGATTCCAGGACCATACTTCCCTGATCCCGATAGCTGCTTTTTAAAATAATATTAAGCATCTGGAGAATACTGATCGTAATAAACAGGATAATCAATGAAAAAAAGATATTGAGTTGTGTCCTAAAACGCATATTATAGAGCCATTTCATAGTTATTCACCTGTTTGCATATCTGCGGCGGTATTCACTGGGTGTGATTCCTGTTTCTTTTTTGAAAATGGTATGGAAATAAGTAATATCGTTATAACCGCACATTATCGCAATATCATTGATTGAGTAATTATTATCGCGCAAGAGTTCTTCCGCTTTTTCGATCCTGACATTTGTCAAATACCGGTTTATGCTGATCTTTTTAACAAGCTTGAAGACAGTGCCAATGTAATTCGGAGTAAAATGCAGCATTTTTGCGATGGATTCTATCGTTAAGGGCGAACTGTATTGCGTACTTATAATTCTTTCTATCTCCTCAACTATTTGTTGCTTACTTTTCTTTTTCGCTGTCATTTCGGGCACGTATATTGACCCGGTGTTAGTGCTCCTTTTTAGTATCTCCTCATATAATTCACTTAACGTAATATTTTTCCCATGATTGCAGGCTGCCTCGATCCGGGGCGCGCTACAACCGGTTTCGATAAAAAATTGTATGAGCGCCCGCTTAAGTTCTTCGATGACAGCTTTTTCCGCTTCTTCAGAGAAACAGGCAACTGTAATCAGAACACCGCTGTGGATGCATGCATTGGTTACCATACTGCATATTTGCAGACATCGCCTGTTTAAAGTATCAATATTCGCCTCGACCGTCTGAACCTTTTCTTTTTCATAAAAGCTCAGCAAAATACAACATGATCCGCTTGAATCGTATAGCCATTCCAAATCCAGGTTGCGCGCATCCTCCCGATTCACAGGCATTCCTGCCAATACCCTGTTTATAAATGCCTGCCGCGCAAGGTACAAGCTTGCTGCATAATCATTTTTGATTTTATTGAGGAGTTTCTTTTCCAATTCTTTGTCGGTTATCTCATCTACTGAACGCTTTACCAACCGAAGGAGTTCCATTTCATTTACAGGTTTAGTAACATAAGCACTGATATTCAGGTCTATAGCCTGCTGCGCATATTCGAAATCATCATATGAACTTAAGAACAGTATTTTTGTTTCAGGCGCCAGTTTACGGATCTGTCTTGCCATTTCGATCCCATTCATAACAGGCATTTTCACATCAGTCAAAACGATGTCCGGGTGCAGGTTCATTACCATGGCCAGCCCCTGTGAGCCATTTTCAGCTTCGCCAATAATACGTACCCCGATCATATCCCAGTCGATGCAGTTCTTCAAAGAAGCCCTTTCAAAGCTTTCATCCTCAACCAGAATCATGGTAGGCATTTTCTTCCGCTCCCCTGCAACATTTTAGAAATTTACATAATTATTATAATAATTTATTGGGCAGCCTAGCCAGTATAAATAATTCCAATTATGTTAATCAGTTGAATTTATAATAGCAAAAGCAAAGACATTACTAATGTAAATGTCTTTGCTTTTATTACTCTGGTCCCTATGTTGCTGTTATCAGAACAACAGCCATGAGCAATATTCCCACAGCTATATTCTTTTGGTACTGCATTTCTAACGGAAGCGCGGATAATTTATCTTTTTTAAAAATCACTGCCTATCATGTTCTTATGCAATAAACACCCCATGTATTTCGTATTATCCCTGCCCTCTCACCGGCTACAGCTTTTCGATAAACCGTCCGTTGACCTTGCGTATCTCAACGCCGGCCTCCTTAAGCATCCTGCAGACCTTTTCCTGCTCAATATGGCGTTTGGTTTTTATTCCGTTCGCCTTGACCAGTTCTTCCATGGTCATCACAAAATAACGGATGGCTTTATACTGGGGCATCGTTTTGTTTATTTCCTTTATTGCCGCATCGAACCTTGCTGCAAGTTCGTTTTCCGGAAGCAGTCTGTCATTGCTGTCGACAGCGTTTTCACTGTCGACCACGAGTTTCGCGCAGATCTGCACATCTCCGTCGGGGGCGACGTTCCCCCATACGAACGAGTCCCTGACGCCCGGGATATTGTTCAGCTTGACCTCGTATTCCTCAGGAAACGCCTTCTTCCCGCTAGTCAGAACTATCATCGATTTCGCCCGGCCTGTGATCCTTATGAAACCTTCGTCGTCGATATACCCCACATCGCCTGTCCTGAGCCAGCCATCCTCCGTGAAGGCCTCTGCCGTGGCTTCAGGGTCTTCATAATAACCAAGCATCACATTCCCGCCCCGGGTCACGATCTCGCCTATCCCGTTCTCATCAGGCGAATCGATCGCCACCTTGACGCCGCCCATCGGATGTCCGATGGTGCCCGGCACATTCACGAAATCATTGTTCGTGGCAACGACAGGAGAAGCTTCCGTCAGGCCATATCCCTGCAGGAGCCTGAAACCGATCTGTTCAAAGCCTGTCACCACTTCCCTGTCAAGCGCCGCAGCGCCTGAAACAGCGATCCTGAGATTCGGACCGATTTTCTCGAAGACGCTCCTGAACAGCTTTCTTCTCAGATCTATTCCGACCGATCTGAGCAAGTTCGATACCTTAATCAAAATTTTGAATGCTTTCTCCTTGCCCGACTTTCTTATCCCATCCTGAAGTTTCCTGTACATTGCTTCAAAAATAGCCGGTACCGCCACAAGCAGTGTCACGTTGTATTCCTTCAGGTTTTGCACTATATGCTTTATACCGTCGCCATAAACGATGCAGGCGCCGCAGTGCAGTATAAACAGAAGGCCGACCGTATTCTCGAACGTATGGTGCAGCGGGAGCAGCGACAGGTGGGTGTCCCTTTCATCGATTTTTATTATGGTAGTGATTGACGAAACATTGGACGCCAGGTTGGAGTGCGACAGCATAACGCCCTTTGATGTGCTGGTCGTGCCGGAAGTGAACAGCAGCACCGTCATCTTTTCCCTGTCTATCGGCGCATCGACAAACGTCCTGTCCCCGGAATCAATAAGATTCCTGCCCTTTTCGATCAAATCAGGCAGTGAGAGGAACATGGAATTACCGACCGGCGAACTTCCCCCCTCTTCGCCCACTCCGCGGCCGTGCGGTACTCCGTCTCCACTGCGGTTGTGCGACCTGTCGTCTCCTTCGGCGCCGTGCGGCGCTTCGCGGCCGTCCTGCCCGCTCAAATAAGCCTGCCTGGGTTCGAGTTTTTCCATGCATATGAAAAACTTCACTGCGTCATTGTCTTTTGAGATCTCCACCATGGTATCATGATAAACCGGGCTGTAGAAAATGGCTTCAACTTTCCCCCTTGCAATGAGGTTCTCTATCTCGTTTTTAGGAAGGTGCCTGTCAAGCGGCACAGCCACTCCGGTCCCGTTTACCGTTGCAAAATAGCATACGCCCCATTCATACCGGTTTTCACTGATTATCGATATCCTCATGTCCTTCATGCCCAGCGACATCATTGCAGTGCCGAGGCAATCCACGTCAGAATTGAGATCATTGAATGTTTTGGAAATGATGTTGCCGGCTTTGTCCCTGAATTTAAACGCAGGCCTGTTACCGTATCTATCCGCGCTTCCTCTGACCAGTTCCTTAAGATCGCTCACGATTCTCGGCTCATAGTATCCAAGGCCTTCAACGACTCTTCTCCCGTTTCTGATACTGATATTGACACCTTTCTTCATACCTGCCCTCCCTCGTTCAAAATATGGCATATGAGCTGCAGAATCCAAGTTGTTATTACTACGTCATATTACTAAATATTATTACTAGATAATAGTTATTATAACTGAAATCCTGCAGAAACGCAATAGACAAGGGAAAGCCAGATTTTCTGAATCATCAGCGTCTTTTACAGAACAACAGCAGAATTTTCTATTCTATGTACAAAAAAGCCAATACTGAAAATACAACTGAAGGTGCATCAAAGATGCACCTTCATGTTCAACTATGCGCAGTTTGTTTTACTTGACCTCACTGACGGTGACTCTGCGTCCTTCATCACTTGATTTGCGTATAGCCTCAAGTATGCGGATGATCTGTGCTCCGTCATGGAAATCGGGCCTGACCGTACCTTTGCCCGCAACTGCATTCAGGAAGTCGCTGAATGCGTTTACAAAGGTATGCTCATAACCGATGATATGGCCCGGCGGCCACCATGCCGACACGTACGGATGATTGCCCTCGGTCACGATGATGGTGCGGAAGCCCTGTTCCTTGCTGTCCTGTGTGAAATCCAGGTACTGCAGCTCGTTCATGCGTTCGAGATTGAATATGATCGCGCCTTTGCTGCCGTAAACCTCGAAATAGTTGTAGTTCTTTCTTCCGACTGCGAATCTCGAGGACTCGATGCTTCCAAGTGCACCGTTGCCGAATTCGACTACTGCGAACGATGCGTCATCCACTTCCACATCTCCGTATTCGGTCGTGCTTGTGCCTGTGCCTGCGGTAAACGCTGTAGCACCCACGCCCGGCAGCGGACGTTTTTTAATGAATGTTTTGTTCACTGCCGTTACAGCCTCGGGCTCTCCTATCAAATACCTTGCAAGGTCGATTGCGTGCGATGACAGGTCAAACAGCGGCCCGCCGCCCGCTTTTTCCTTCTGCAGCTGCCATGACAGCGGGAAACCGGGATCGGCGATCCAGTCCTGCAGGTAAGCCCCGCGCCAGTGATAGATCGTACCGAGCCTGCCTTCTTCGATCAACTGCTTGGCATATGCAACAGCAGGAGCCCTGCGGTAGTTGTGGTTCAGATAATGAACAACGCCGGCTTTCTCGACTGCGTCTACCATTTCTTTAGCATCAGCGTACGTCAGCGTGAATGGCTTTTCGCATACTATGTGCTTGCCTGCCCTGGCTGCGGCAATTGCCATTTCCTTATGTTCATAAGTTGGAGTCCCGATGTCGACTATATCGATGTCATCGCGCTCCACTAAGGTGCGCCAGTCGTAGGTGACCTCTTCATACCCCCATCTTTCCGCGAAATCTTCAAGCCTTGTCCTGTTGCCTGCTATGACTTTCAGCACAGGCTCGAATTCCGCGTCGAAAAATTCATTCACTCTGCGCCATGCATTGCTGTGCGCCTTACCCATGAAGCCGCCGCCTATCATGGCGATGTTTATCTTCTTCTTTCCCATGTAAAGCCTCCTTTCGCTTTTCAGATTCCGAAATTGTCCGGTAGGGTGCATCCTCCCGAAAAAATGCGGATCTCCGCTTAAGCTGCGGATCTCCCGGCAGTGCGCATCCTGTCAGCTGTTTGTCGTCATGCTGCCGCAGTTTATTTGAAATGTGCAGCGATTTTCTTCAGGTTCTTAACGCTGACTGCAACAGCCTCTTCCTCCATGCCCAGCCATTCCGGAGCCGGTGCGTCGATCTCCACTGCGAGGAAGCCTTTATAGCCTGCCTTGTGGAGCAGTTCGGCCAGCTTCAGGTTGTCGACCATTCCGAATCCTACAGGCACGCCGCAGAAGAAGTACCAGTCGGTGGGTTTTGCCGTCGGGTGTATTTTCAGATCTTTAATGTGGGTTGAGAATACATAGGGAGCGAGTTTCTCCATTCCGGCAACCGGATCGTCCAGCAAACGCAGGAAATTGCCCGTATCAAAGTTTATGCCGAAATTTGGGGAATCCACTCCCTCGATGATCTCAAGCATTTCATCAGACGTAAAGTCGATATGGTTCTCCGCTGCAAGTTTGACACCATTGGCTTCAGCAATTTTGACCGCTTCCTTGTACATTGGTACGAGCCTTTCGATGTGGTCGCGGTGGTTTTCATGCCGCCAGTCGAATGCTGACCCGGTAATACGCATTACGTCGGTGTTGAGAAGACGTGTCTTTGGTATGAGCGATTTCATTTCTTCGAACGCTGCCGGGTTCAGTCCGCGTTCCAGGCCGTTCGGATGGCCCCATGCAAACACTGTGTCGAAACCGTATTCCTTTATCCTTGCGCCGAGCTCTTTCAGATAGCCGTCGTCAAGGCTGGGCAGGAAACAGGTCTCAAGCGATACGCCGTCTACATCGAGTTTTTTTGCAAATTCCAGGAACTCTTCAACGGTCCAGAACCTTTCGGGCTTCTCCTGAAAATCGTACACTTCGCCGAAAAGCCTGTGAAAACAATAACTGTCGATCCCTATCTTCATATATAACCCTCCTGTTGTTTTATTTTTATATTTTCCAAATAATCTTCCGGCATACAGCCTGACGATAATTTGGTTACAGTCAGGATTGCTTCTTTGGCTTGCGTATGAGATGCAAACTGGTTTACGAATGAAACGCAAACAGATATCCGCCGCCCGTATAAGCGGAGGATATCTGTCGTTTCTTTATGATCAGAGTTCCCTGTCTTTCCTCTGAAGGAGCACGGCAGCGATGATGATCACGCCCTTGAATGCGTTTATCAGGTATACGTTCACGCCGAGCAATGTGATCATGTTGTTGATAATTCCAAGGATCAGCATGCCCCAGAGAGCCCCGGATATCTTGCCCTTGCCGCCTTCCATCGAAATTCCGCCTATGACGGTCATTGCGATCGCGTTCAGTTCATATGCGTTACCGGACGAAGTTGAGTTGATGGAACCCATCCTTGAACTCTCAACTATAGCGGCCACCGATATTGCCAGACCCATGAGGGTAAATGCCAGGATCTTTATTTTATCGGTATTGATACCTGAAAGCTTCGTGGCTTTCTCGTTGGAACCGACTGCATATATATGCCGCCCAAGTTTCGTGTACCTGGATATGAACCAGAACAGCAGGAACATCAGCGCGTAATAAACTACAGGCATGGGTATCTTGCCGAACAGCATGTAGTTTGATATCTGCGTGTAGAACGGAGCCTTGGTTTTATCGAGATAGAACCCGCCGCCCTGCATGTAGAACATGCACAATGAACGGTATATATATTGCATGCCCAGCGTCACTATAAATGAAGGAACACGGCCTTTCGTAACTATGATGCCGGTGACCGTGGACATGGCGCAGCCGGCCAGGATGCCAAGGATCAAACCCATTACTATGTTGCCGGTGCTGTTGACAAACGAAACCGTAATGGCTGCGACTGCCACCATCTGGGCGCCGACAGACAGGTCGATATTGCCTGAAATGATTACGAACGACATTCCCAGCGCAATTATGCCTATGACCGCATGGTTGCGCAGGATGTTCATAAAGTTCTGGAACGACAGGAACTGAGAGCCTTCGGCAAACGTACCGGCAATTATCATCACAATAACTACCAGGACGATGCTGTTGCTGCTCACAACCTTTTTCAGAGAACCGAATCTCTGTTTGGAAACTGTGTTCTGCATTTTTCCCTACTCCCCAAATTCTAATTTAGCTGTCTCCTGTAGAATGCTAGTTCAAGCTGCCCCCTGTGGACAGTATCATGATGTTCTCCTCGGTCAACTGATCGCGGCTCAGTTCCCCGCGCAGTTCTCCATGGTACATAACGAGACAGCGGTCGCACAGCTTGATTATTTCCTGTGCTTCGCCTGAAGTTACGATTATGCCTATTTTTTGCTTGGCAAGCTTCATGATCTCGGTATAGATCTCGTTCTTTGCGCCAACGTCCACGCCCTGTGTAGGGTTGGACATTATCATTACGTCGGGTCTTGCATTGAGCCATTTCGAAAGTACGCACTTTTGCTGGTTCCCGCCTGACAAGCTTGTTATCTTGCAAATCAAACTGTCCGTTTTTATCCGAAGCTTTTTAATAAACTCCCGGGCAATGTCCTTTTCCTTTCTGCGGCTGAGGCTTATCCCGCGGCGGCATTTTTCCAGTGCCGTGATGTTTATGTTGTCCTGGACGGACATGTCCTTGATGATCGCATTTTCCTTACGGTTAGGCGGCAGGTAGCCGATCCCGAGCTTTTTGGCATGTGACGGATGGCGTATGGACAGCTGTTTTCCGTCTTTGAGCACCGTTCCGGTATGATGGAGGTCGCCGAACAGTGCGCGTACCATTTCATCCTTCCCGTCGCCAAGGAGCCCCGTGATCCCAAGGATCTCTCCTTCCTTCAGTGAAAAGCTTACTCCCTTTACACGGTTGTCTACCGTCATATCTTTTACTTCCAGCAATGTCCTGCCTATTTCGTGTTCCTCATATACCTGCTGGTTCAGTACGTCTTTTCCGACCATCATCCTTGCCAGATCGGCCTGGTTTATTTTTGAGCCGTCCGGCTGGATTATGCTGCCTGAAGAGACATTCTCCCCGTTCCGCAGGACGGTATAGCTGTCACAGAAATCCACGACTTCCCCAAGCTTGTGTGAAATGAATATGACTGTGACATCATGGTCCTTCGTAAGGCCACGGATTATATTGAAGACGTTGTCTATCTCTTTCTGCGTCAGTGATGTGGTCGGCTCATCCATTATGATCAGCCTTGCATCCATCAATAATGATTTTGCTATCTCTACTATCTGTTTGTACGACGTTTCGAGATCCCTCATCATTGCCCTGGGATCGATGGTAACATTCATTTTGCTGAATATTTTCGCCGTTTCCTCGCACATTCGTTTTGCATCGAGTATCCCGGACTTCTTGTGCAATTCTCGGCCGAGGAACAGGTTCTCATAGACCCTGAGGTCGTTGACGACATTCAGTTCCTGGTGGATAAAAGCGATGCCCAGCGCCTGGGAGTCGGCCGGCGAACTGATCTTTGCCGGTTCCCCGAACAGGTGTATCTCTCCCGAATCCTTGGGTATGACTCCTCCAAGTATATTCATCAGCGTTGTTTTGCCTGCCCCGTTTTCGCCTAACAGTGCGTGGATTTCGCCCTGCCGCACATTGAGACTGACACCTTTTAAAACCGTAACTCCGTTGTACGATTTAACAATGTCTTTCATCTGCAACGAGAATTTTTCCATGCTGGTCTCCTCACTTATAACACCTTGGTTCAAAGAAAATCTCCGTTATCGGAAGGATTCTCTTTCCTCGGCAGCGTCCATAACGAGGCGGGTCATGTTTATTGCCTCGTATCTTCCGAAATCACAGCGACACTGTGACCTGGATCATTAAATAACTTTTTGCATGCTTTATCTAACGCGGTACGTTTATACAGGAGACGGCCTAAGCCGTCTCCCATATAATGCCTTCAGTTACATGAGCTTTTTCCGGCCGGGTCCTTCCTCGGATCCCGGTTCCCGTAGCACCTGCACTATTAGTACGGAGCGTCAGCTGTTATATGGTTTTCATCAAGCCATGCCTGATAGTTGGTGCGGTCGAGGTTCTTCGGAGGGATTATGGTCTTGCTTTCATAAGTTTTTCCTTCCTGGAGGCCTGCTGCGATCTCAACAGCCGTGATCATCATGTAAGGATCGTAGGTCTGGGAAGAGATATGCATTTCAGGATACTGTTCCATAACCTTGAAGTAAGCCTGTGATCCGCCGCCGCCGGTGATGACCTTGATGTCGCCCATACGGCCGGCTTCGCTTATAGCCTGGATGAGGCCGATCGAAAGCTCGTCGTCGGTGGAGTAGATGCCGTCGATACCGCTCGGATATGCGGTCAGTATATCCGTCATGATGCGCAGGCCTGTTTCAGGAGCGCCGTTCTCTGCGCCATACTCCTGGAGGATCTCGATTTCAGGATACTTTTCCTTTATAGTGTCTCTGAACCCGTTAACACGCTGTGTGAATATTTCGCCGTAAGCAGGGATGTTGGCAATAACTACTTTACCTTTGCCGCCCAGTTTTTCTGCGATGTATTCAGCGCCCAGGACTCCCATTGCGTAGTTGTCGCCTGCTACATAGTAATCAGGCTCTGTTGCGCCGAGAGTACGGTCGAAGTTGATCAGGGTAATGCCTGCGTCCTTGATCTTCTGTGCTGCAGTACCGAGAGTATCGTTGTGCGGCATCAGAACGATGGTTTCGCAGCCAAGCTGGATCAATTCATCGATGTGGTTTGCCTGGGTGTTTTCATCTGCTGAAACAAGGAGCTTGTAGTTGAGACCAAGTCTCTTTGCAGTCTGGTCAGCTGCCCACTGTACTGCTGCTACCCAGCCTGTTGGAGCTTCAGGAACTGAAATACCGATCAGGCCCTTTTCGCCGGTTGACGGCTTCTCTCCGTTGTTGTTTGACGGAGTACCATTGTTTGACGGTGTTTTGCCAGGATCATTTGGAGTCTGTTTTGAACCACATGCTGCAAATGATACTACCAGTGCTAAACACAGAAAGATTGCCAATAGTTTTTTCATTTTCTTCCTCCTGTTCTGGAAATTGTATATATCACAAACGGCATATGCCGCATGTGTCTGTGGGATCAACCGAAAACGGAACGCAGGAAACGCACGCCGTTCCGGGCAAGGCAGTCCGGGCTTTCAGCCAGTGGACGCCATAGCGAGACTGCTCTCGCGATTTCGGTTATATTAGGCGTGAAAGACTCGATAACGACCGGCCCTTTATAATCAGCATCGTCCAGCGCTTTGCGGATCTCCTCCCAGTCGAAGTGGTCCTCCCCCGGAGTGCCGCGGTCGTTTGCGCAGGCATGGAAATCGAATATCCTTCCCTTTGCGGAACGAATAGCGCAAGGTATCGATTTCTCTTCGATGTTCATGTGGAATGTATCGAGAAGAAAACCTACATTGTCGTATCCGATCCTGTCGATAAAATACAGGCCCTGTTCGACGGTATTTATAAAATCGGTCTCAAACCGGTTCAGCGGCTCGATCGCCAGCTTTATGCCCCTGTTCGCGGCGTACCCGGCAAGGCGCTTCATATTTTCAACAGCATAATCCATCTGGCGCTGTTTTTCCCCACTGTCTGCCAGGCGCGTCCTTCCGACAGCGGCGTACATCGGGCCCGCCACATAAGGCGAGCCCAGTACGGCCGCCATATCGATGAGGCGCTTCCCATAGGCCATACCGTTTTCACGGTACCCAGGCACATCGCTGCTGATGTCCCTGGTCTCGCCATAAGCGCCGCAGACATGCACTTTTATACCTGCCCGATTCGCCTCGGCGAGCACCTTCTCATCATCTATCAGCTCAGGCCTTTCCACAGCGATCTCATATACGTCGAACCCTAGTCCTTTTGCAAGCGACAGTTGTTCCAATTCTTCTGTTGAAAAAGGGGACACCCAGATATAAGAGCTTGCACCAATCATCATAACATTTACCCCGTTACTTGCTGTATTTGTTTCTATGTCCGTTGCTGCTGTGAACCGCTGTTGTTGCGCCTTTTGGAAATTCAAAACATTATTGCAAACCTGCTGTTTATCAACTTGTTATAATCATTTCACATAAAATAATATATCAGCAGATTTGTCGCGTGTCAATAATAAACGATAAATTTCATTAAAAATCGATAATAAATTTTATGCAATTTGCGCCTAAAAGAAAGGAAATGATAACAAGAAATAAAAATATTAGAAATGCGAATAAACGCGGATCCGCTTACTTTATCCGGTAAACACTATTTTAAAACGAAACGATGAAAGCATGCCCCGTGCGGCACCTTCAGGTCTGTATCCGCCTGGCGCCGTACCGGGGCACATCATCGGTCTGAATGCCTGTTATGGAAGCATGACAATGAAACAAGCCATAATTCCAATTGACAATAGATTTATATCATGAATATCGAACGTCCCTGATCACAGCTCAGTAACGCTGAAACCGAAGACCTTTGCAAGCTGCCTCAGCTGCGGCCTTACATCCCCGGCTATTATAAGGGAATGGTGCGAGCACAGCTCGTCCATGACCCTGTGCCCGTCCTTGTAGCGTATCAATGCGCCGTTCCTGCAGTCGGAACCCGGATACTGGACATAGTCCTCTATTTCCGCCTCAATAACGCTCAGTTTCTTAAAACCGGGATAAATCTTGGCAAGCGTTACTTTCCCCATGGGGAAGCAACAGTCTATAACGATGGCGTCGTCATTGACGATTTCCAGGACCTTCGGCCGCAGTGTCCACTGGGTGCAGAAGTTCCTCGGAGCAAACCCGAAGTAGCCGCAGTGGACTCCCAGTGCATGGTTGTCGGGATCCTCTATATCAGGGAACCTGTCGATCTTCTCATGCGCCAGTGCCGCCATTCCGACCAGGAATGGATACAGGTTCGTCATCATAATGGGCTTTTCGATGGAGCGGTATATTATATAAGTCGAGAGCAGAGTCAGCGTATCTCCCTCGCACGCCCAGATTATATTGTCACGTTCGAACAACATGTTCCACGCAAGGCACGGCGTGGTGTCGCAGTTGAACGACTCGTTCAGGCAGTTGGAGCCGACTCCTGCCACATCTCCTATCTCGCTGATGACTTCCTTTACGGCAATATATATCTTTACAGCGCGCAGGAACGCCATCCGGCTTACGCCTTCCTGGTTTATTTCCCAGTCCTCGCTTATCTTCAATGCTTCCTCGTCTGAAATCTGCTTCGCGCGGTCGCCTACTTCCTTCCAGCTCCGGTATATCAGTTTGCAGCCGAATACTTCCTCCATCGTTTCGGTGCTTTCCTTCTCCCACCAGTAAAAGCGCTTGAATATGTTTGCCTGCATGCCTTCGCCGGGAGAATCCTGGAACATCAGGAACCTGGCCCCTTGCTTCAGGCTGTGCCTGACAGCGATAGCCCTGAGGATCGTTTTTGCCATTTCAATGCTGTAGGGCGAAAACACTGTGCAGCCCAAATCGCGAAGATAGGTGACGATCTCCCAGTCCCACATCTCAACGGTGCCGAACCTGGATGTAAGCACGATCATGGGCAGATCATACGCTTTCATTTCATCATTGTGGCGAAATGCCGCAAATATCAACTGCGGGAAAACAATGGCGTCCGCTTCCGGCAGGGGATCCCCCACGCACACTTCAGGGAGGAATTCCGCCACATCTCCGTAATAATCGTGAAGGCGCGCCATCTGATCTTTAAATTCCTGTTTTTCTCGTTCATTTGCTTCAGCGAAATGCAATGGAACCAGACGTACTTTCATTTGCCATCCCTCCTGGTACATTTAATTGGTACATAAACAAACTGTAAATATTGGTGAATTCACTGCTGCGTATCAAATCCTGATGTTTCAGAACGTTATAACATGCTTTATGCCTTTTGCGGCCCTCACATTTTCAAAAGCGTCCCTGATATCCTTCAGTTCATAACGGTCCGTTATCATTGCATTAACGTTTATCAGACCCTGAGATACGAACTCAAGAGTCTTCCTGAACTGCGCGATGCTGGACCTGGTCGATCCCGTCAGGTACAGCTCCCTGTAATGCACGAGATTGGTATCGATGGGAACGGGCTGCTTGTTTGCCGGTATCCCTCCGAAGAAATTGACCCTGCCCCCATAATTCATCAGCGGCAGCATCGCCGACTGCACCTGCGGTACCGGGCATGCGGTGATGGCTATGTCAAGGCCGCGCCCGCGCGTCCAATCCTTCACGAAGCCGGCCAGGTCATTCCCGCTGTAAGTCTCGATATACGGCAGGATCTTTTTGCAGAGATCCAGCCTCTCCTGCGACAGGTCGTTCATCAGTACCGACGCGCCTGCCATATGGAGCAGCATCGCATGACTGACGCCTATCGGTCCGGCGCCTACCACCAGCGCATATTCGCCCGGCTTGACAAAGCATTTTGTAAAGCCGTTGTACGCACATGAAAGGGGCTCCGTAACTGCCGCTTCCTCGGCGGTCACGCCGTCGGGCAGCAGCATAAGGTTTCCGCGAAGCACAGCGTCTGTGGGTATCTTCACGTATTCTGCGAACGCACCGTCCATGTTAATGCCGAATGCACGATAATCGTCACAAAGATGGAAATTGCCCGATACACATCGGTCGCATATTCCGCATCCTATATTCGGCTGCACTGCAACTTTCATGCCCTCTTTGTAAAAAGGCACATTTTTGCCGACCCTGACGATGGTTCCGGAAAATTCATGGCCCAATGTGAGCGGATGCTCTTCATCAACACCTTTGTAACCGTTTTGCCACATCCGTATATCGGTCCCGCAAACAGCCGCCGCGTCAGTCTTAAGCAGCAGTTCGCCGTCACCGGTCTCCGGTATGCCGGTTTCTGTCAGCCTTATATCATTCGGGCCGTACAGTTTCAAACTGAGCATTCATGACCCTCCTTTACACAATCCACACTGATATATGATCCAGCCGTTACAGCTTCACAATGCTTTTCGTCAATATCGAACGGTTGCCTGCCTCGACTATGCTCACTGCCTGCCTTCCGTCCCAGCCGGTCACTGCCGGTTCATCATCGTTTATTATCGCTTCCGCAAACGCGATGTCCTCGGCCAGATACGCATCTGCAAAAAGCGTCGTCCAACTGCTTATAAACGGCGTCGAAGTCCCGTGCTCCACTGTGGTGCATTTGACAAAACTGGCATCCGACCTGCCCACATGCAGCACTCCTTTAGTTCCCACGATCTCCATCCTTGAATCATATCCGTACTGGACATAGGCCGCGCCGTCGACGGTGAACTGCACGCCGTTTTCAAAAATGCCGTTCATCAGGACGCTGTCGTAATAATCAGGATATTCGGCTTTGGCTTCCGGATTCCGGAAGTTGCCTGCCACCGCATACAATTCCTTTATCTCGCTGCCTGCGAACCAGCGTATCGAATCGATATCGTGGCTGTTGACCTCGGCAAGTATGCCGTTTGACTTCTTCAGGTCATACATCCACGGACGGGGCTTGCTCGGGCCGCGCGTGCATGAATGGATCTGGACCAGGTCTCCTATAACGCCTTCCTCTAGCAGCCTCCTGGCTTCCCTGAAGCTTGCGTCAAAACGGCGCATAAAGCCTATCTGCAGCTTTACGCCGTTGTTTTTGCACGCTTCGATCATTTCGTCGCATTCCCGGGTGTTCATCGCCATTGGTTTTTCACAGAAAATATGTTTTTTTGCATTTGCGCAGTCAACAACTATACCTCTGTGCAGATTGGTCGGAGAAACTACGACTACTGCGTCGATGTCCCTGTCGTCCAGTATCTGCCTGTAATCCGTGAACCATTTGTCGATGCCAAGTTCCGCTGCGGCAGCCTTTGCAGTATCCTCGACCACGTCCACCACTGCAGCCATACGTGCTCCCGGGACTTTGTTCACAAAATTGCGTGCATGGATCATCCCGGCACGTCCACATCCGATCAAACAAATGCCTAAATCGCGTATGCTCATTTTCCGTCTGCTCCTGTCAGTCATTTAGTATTCTTTTTGTAATTATTATACCCTTATGATAGAAAAGATTCAATCGTTTTTTAGCGTTTTTTAGCGTTTATTTTCGGTAGCGGAAGGTATGGTGACACTTCTCAGCAAAAAAGTATTCCTTTCCGGTTGAAAAATGATATGTCACAAATCTGAATGGGAATGGTGACATTCTTTGAAAACAGGTACGGGGACACTCCTCTGAAAGTTTTATTTTTTATGGCTGAGGAGTGTCGACAAAAGAAATGCCGCCGAAACGGCACATGCCGGTTCATATACCGGCATGCACTATCAGGGAATCAGCGTATATTATCATGAATGTCAGCTAAACCTGGCTGCACTCTGCTTCGGAAGCATTATGTAAAATGAATGCCGCCGTACCTTTATCTTCCTTCATCATCAACCTTTGCGCAAACCACATTTACTCCCGTGCTGCGCAGTGAATCAACGAAACTGCTGTCTGCAAACTCGTCGGTGATCATCACGTCCAGCACGGAAACCGGCGCGTAGGTAACGAATGCGGTCCTCCCGATCTTGCTGCTGTCTGCCAGCAGTATCACTTTGTCGGCCGAATCGATCATTTGCTTTTTTATGCACGCCATGTCCATGGTCGGCGTAGTGAGCCCGCTTTTTATGCTCACGCCGTTCACAGCGATAAATGCCTTGTCAACATGCAGCATCGAAAGCATTTCCAGGGCCGACTGGCCTGTCGTGCAGCGGAAATTGCGCCGTACCAGGCCGCCCGCCAGCATTATGTTCACTGAAGTGTTCTGTTCAAGCCATGACGCTATCTGCAAATCATTCGTTACTACAGTAAGGTTCTTTATGTTCACTAACAAACGCGCAAGTTCAAAGGTCGTAGTACCCGAATCGAGCGCTATCGCATCGCCTTCCTCAATAAATTCCGCTGCGGCACGCGCGATCGCCCTTTTTTCATTGATGCTCCGGACTTCCTTCTGGACGGTGCTGAGTTCGTATACCATTTTTGAGGTACTTATCGCGCCTCCATGGGTACGCTTGATGACGCTGCGGTTTTCCAGGCTCCGCAGATCGTTCCTGATCGTTGCGGGAGAAACGTTGAACCTCGCACATAGGTCGTTGACAGTGATATTGCCCATCCTCTGGACAAGTTCAGCAATGGTCTGCTGGCGCACTTGGGCCAGCATAGCTCCGGATTGTTTCGCCATGACTTTTACCCCTTTATTCACAGTAAAATTATCTGATATCAACGGGCAGCATGCCCCGTTGGATTCATCAAAGCCGATTTGTTCAGCCAATTTCTCCTGAAGCCAGTTCATCATAAAAAGGTGTCAGCCGGTCGATCGCCCTCAGGTACGCATCGGCATAAAAACGGTAAGCGTTGTGTTTCTCGGCATTTGAAACGTATTCCGCACGTTTTTTCATGACCCGGCGTATCGGCTGTTTATAATCGGCCAGCATGCCGACACCGTATGCAGCTATAACGGCGCTGCCCAGCAAGGCTGTATCGCCGGTTTCGAACACGGTCACGCCGATGCCGAGCACATCGGCCTTGATCTGGTTGAAAAGCGCCGATTTTGCACCGCCGCCTATGGTGACCATACTACTGAAGCCGCTCTTTGGGTACAGACTGCGTAGGACAGACAGGTAATACCTGTATTCATATGCGATCGATTCCATGACCGACCTGTACATATGTCCGCGGGTATGCTTGAAATCAAGTCCCAGCCATGCTCCCTTCAGGCTGGTGCTGCACGGCAGCGCCCTCCCCGAAAAGTGCGGGATAAAGAGCAATCCCTCACTGCCAGGCTCGACGGACTCAGCCTCTTTCTCCAGTTCATCATAGCTCGCAGCCGGTTTTCCGCTCAGCGTATCACGGAACCAGCGGATACACATGCCTCCGCCGTTGATATAGGCCAGCGGAAGGAACAAACCGTCGATCGGGCTTCTCATCATCGTCAGCGTTTCATGCCCGGTGTCCGGTACGAAGCTGTCAACAACGCTGCACAGTACCGATGCGGTGCCCGCGCAGTCCAAAACCTGTCCCCTGTCGAACATTCCTGCGCCGAATGTGCTTGCGGCAGTGTCTCCGCAGCCTGCCACTACAGGAATCCCTTCAACGAGGCCGGAGGCCGCCGCGAAATCCTCCGTGACCCGGCCGATTACCTCAAATGGCGATATGATCCGCGCCATCTTGCTCTTATCTATATCAAATGTCTCCAGCAGTTCATCCGACCAGCGCTTGTTTGCATTATCAGCAAGGCATGAAAAATGCAGGTGAGTGTAGTCGAAATACGTTTCGTCAGCCGTAAGCCCGGTCATCCTGCCTGCAACGTATGCCTGCGGCATGACGAATCTGGCGGTTTTCTCATATGCTTCCGGGTGCTCGTTTTTCCACCAGAGTATCCTGGGACCGTGGACATATGAAACGGGACCGCCGCTCAGTTCGATTATCCTTTTTCCCGCCCTGGAGCGCATCTGTTCCATATATTTGCCGCACCTGGTGTCGAGCCATGAATCATAGTATGTCGACGCCTCTCCGTTTACATCCACACCCATGATGCCCGCCATCTGGCCGTCGACGCCTATGGCCGCAACATCCTTTGCAGCAACGCCCGATTTATCCAGCAATTCTTTTATGGTTGCCGCGCAGGACATGTACAGGTCGTCAGGCTCCTGCCAGACAGTCCCCGGTTTCGGCGATATCAGCCTGGATGGTTCGAATGCAGTTGCGGTTATTTCCATTTCTTCATCGAAAAGTGCAGCTTTTGTTCCCTGTGTTCCTATATCTATTCCTATGACGTATGAACCCACTGCTGAATCTCCTTTTTCGTTTATTACCGTTTATTTTTATTTTATTTTCCTTTATCCAATATGTCAATAACACATATTATATGCGTTCAGGTGGCTCCCGCCTCAGAAAAGGATGCGGTTTTCGTAACCGGTCCGGTTCCGGCCTGATTTTCAGCCCTTGTCATGCCGACGCTCAGTCCTTCTCCCGGCCCCGGTCCAGTATATCCAGCAGGTCGGCCGGCCTGGTCAGCAAGTAGTCCGGCCTGATCCTGTCATCTTTCCTTGCGCCCCATGATGCCAGCGCAAATTCGACTCCGGCATTTTTTGCGCACATATAGTCAAAATATGTATCTCCTATATAGATGACTCCGGCCGGGACCGCTCCCGCCAGTTCCATCAGCTTCAGTACCGGCTCGGCTTCAGGCTTGTGTTTTCGGGTGTCTTCCGCCGAGACGATATGGCTGAAATACTTCATCAATGAACTGAGAGTCGTATCATTCGCCACTTCGTCCCTGTTTCTCGATGTGACTATTCCGCATTTCACACCTCGCCTCTTAAGTTCCTGCAGTAATTCTTCAACACCGTCAAAAAGCGGGACACCTTCCCTGTAGTATTTGAACAGGCTTTCGAAATACCTGCTGCATGCTTTTTCGATATTCCTTGCTCCCAGGATCTCAATCGCCTGGATCGTCGGGACTCCGAAGGCTCTTGCCAGCTCTTCGTCGGTGAGGTCCCTGCCGAGTTCCTCATACATGCCATAACTGTATGATTTTTTTACAACGTCCGCTGTGTCGATCATTGTACCGTCGATATCGAATATTATCAGTTCGTACATTTTTTACTTCCTTTCATTATTTATTAACATTTATTGGCCAATGGATTTACCATTCAGCAACCGGACCTGCTCCGGGCGCCCGAAGTCGGTATGTCATCCCGAAATCCTTCCGCGGTCCGGGATGCTTCCTGCCAGCAGGCAAAAATCATTTCATATTATAGCATATTTACGTCGAGGCAATAGTTGGCCTCCACCTCTATAAGCGGCGGGTACCGTTTTGCCTTTCAGATATTTTCTTTCGATTAATCGAAAGAAAACGACGTTATCATGTCTCCCGCCTCGTAGAAACGCACAGAGGTAAGAAAAATTGCGTCGACATAACGCCTGTGATATATTATTGTCAAAGCTCTGAATGAAATACTTTGTACGGATTCCGCAGAATGAGCGCTGCATGGCATGGAGTTTGCCGTGCCACTGTACTGAGGTATGCTGCAGTGCATATATACGCATAAAGAAGGAGATCGAAATGCCTTACTATCTCAAGTATGGCAGCCGTGAATTCGAGGTGCGGCTGCCCGTGGAACAGATAAAGCTGGTTTTGGAACCAAACCATGTCGAATTTCCGTCCCGTACGCCGCGCGAGCTTATCGAAGAAGCGCTGGACAATCCCATCGGCACAAAGCGGATCGAAGAGACGGTAAAGCCTGGCGAAAAAATCAGCATAGTTATCAGCGATGTAACAAGGAGCTGGCAGAAACCCGGCATGATACTCGGCGTCCTCCTTGAAAGGCTGAACAGAGCCGGGATAAGGGACGAAGACATCGTCATCATAAGCGCACGCGGCACTCATCGCGCCCAAACCGCCGATGAACTGCGCGCACTTGTCACAGATGAAATTTACAGCCGCATCAGGGTGGTGGATCACGATCCCTCGGACGAAAGCAACCTGACATACCTGGGCACCACCAGCCGCGGCACGCCTGTAAAGCTCAATTCCATCGCCGTCAACAGCGACCATGTGATCCTGATCGGCGCTGTGCTCCATCATTTTCTTGCCGGTTTCAGCGGCGGCAGGAAAAGCGTCATACCGGGGATCGCTTCCAGGGAGACAGTGCAGGCGAACCACTCGCTCTCGCTGAACCACGGGCTCGGCAGCGGCGGCAATCCTGATGTGAAGAGCGGCCGTATGGAAGGCAACCCGCTGCATCTGGACATGCTGGAAGGCGCCCTAATGCTCGGCCGCTGCTTTATAATAAATGTCGTCGCAGACGACAGCTACAGGATAGTCGGGGCCTTTGCTGGCGACATGGTAAAAGCCCACGAGGAAGCCTGCAGGCTCGTCGACAGGATGAACAAGGTCCGTATCGACCGTCTCTATCCAATAGTGATCGCATCGGCCGGCGGGTATCCAAAGGACATAAACGTATACCAGCCCCTGAAAACGCTGTGCCATATGCTGGAATGCACCGAGCCCGGCGGCATAATGATCATGCTGTCCGAGAGCCGGGAAGGTTTCGGATCGCCTGATACCGAAAAACAGATAACCGGTTATGACAACATGCTCGACAGGGAGAAGGCGCTGCGTGAAAAATATTCGATCGGGGCCCATACCGGTTACCTGTTTGCCGATACAGCAGAAAAATATACCTTTATATATGTCACTGACTTTGGCGCTGAGAATTTTTCAAAAACAAAGATGCACGTGGTCCGGACCCTCGACGAGGCTCTGGACCTGGCTGCCGCTCTTAACGGCGGTAAACTTACGGGAGATGTTTTGCTGATGCCCAACGGCTCGGTAACGCTTCCTGAACTGGCATGACGGTCCATTATAACCGTCACGGCATTGCAGCAGGCCGGCCTGTGATGAAAACCTGCCTGCGATGCAGCGCCGGACCTGTGAACGGCGCCATACCGGATCTGTATAGCAGGATGCACAAAATGCATACCTGAACGTTCTTACGAAAGAGTGAAGATTATGGGCTCAATGGAACTGGCCGAACTTTGGCGGCGCTATGACCTGTTCAAAAAGCGCGGCCTTAAACTGGATATGTCGCGGGGGAAACCCGAAAAAGCGCAGCTTGACCTCTCTGTCCCGATGCTCCGCATGGATAATGGTTTTACCGGCGATGATTTCATCAGCGAAGACGGTATCGATGTCCGGAATTATGGAGACCCCACAGGGATACCGGAGGCCAAACGTCTCTTTTCCGAATTGCTCGGAGTTCCTGCCAGCCAAATCATCGTCGGCGGCAATTCCAGCATAAACATGATCCATGACACGCTTACACGGGCGCTGCTGTGCGGCCCGATGGAAGGCGACACGCCTTGGGCGAAGCTCCCCCGGGTCAGGTTCATTTGCCCCGTTCCCGGATATGACTGGCATTTCCACATGTGTGAAACGCTCGGCATAGAGATGATACCTGTGGAGCTCGGCCCCGGCGGACCGGATATGGACAAAGTGGAGGAACTTGTAAAGGATCCGGAGGTCAAGGGGCTGATTTGCGTTCCCATGTACAGCAATCCTTCCGGCATAACATTCAGCGACGAAACGGTAATGCGGCTCGCATCCATGAAAACTGCCGCGCCGGACTTCAGGATCATATGGGACAACGCCTACTGTGTACACCATCTCTATGAACAAGACCGCGACAGTCTAATGAATATTTATGAAGCATGTGTTGCGGCCGGTAATCCGGACAGGGTTCTCATGTTCACTTCGACGTCAAAGATAACTTTTGCAGGAGGCGGCATTGCCGCCATGGGCGCAAGTCCGGCAAACATAACCCGTCACAGCGCCCTGCTCACATATCAGCTGGTATGCTACGACAAGCTGAATCAGCTTCGCCACGTTCGTTACCTGCCTGACAAGGCTGCAGTTGAAGCGCACATGGCAAAGCATGCCGGAATAATCCGTCCGAAGTTTGAATATATACTGGACGTGCTCGAAAAGGAACTCTCGGGCATAGGTACCTGGAGCCGCCCGAAGGGCGGGTATTTTATCTGCTATTACGCGCCTGAAGGCTGCGCGAGGCGGATCGTGGAACTGTGCCGCGACGCCGGCGTCACTCTGACCCCGGCAGGTTCGTCATATCCCTACGGCATCGACCCGAAAGACAGCACGATACGCATCGCGCCCACATATCCGCCAATGTCGGAACTCAAACTGGTCATGGAACTCTTCCCGGTGGCGGTAAAAATAGCAGTCGCCGAAAAATACAGGCACTAAACGTTCCCGTTCTCGAAATAACGCTCAAGGAACCGCTTTGTGCGCTCTTCCCTGGGATTACCTATGACCTGCTCCGGCGGGCCGTATTCGACAATGACCCCATCGTCCATGAACAGTACATTGTCGGACACCTGCCGGGCAAAGGACATTTCGTGCGTCACGATTATCATCGTGGTCTTCCTTTCGGCAAGCTCCCGTATCACGCGCAATACTTCGCCGGTAAGCTCGGGGTCGAGTGCGGACGTGGGTTCATCGAAACAAAGTATGTCCGGGTTCATCGCAAGCGCACGCGCTATAGCAACGCGCTGCTGCTGGCCGCCTGAAAGCTGGTGCGGATAGTAGTCGAGTTTCGACGAAAGCCCGACACTGTTAAGTATGGCTTTTGCATTCCTGATTATCTCTTCCTGTATCTCGTTTTTCTTCGCCTTGTAATCGGGACGTTCCTTCGCCAGCAGCAACCCCGCCAGTGTAACGTTCTGCAGGGCCGTGTACTGCGGGAAGAGGTTGAACGACTGGAAAACGAGCCCGAAGTGCAGACGCTTCTCACGTATGCCTTTCTCGCTCCTGGAAACGGGATCGGCAGCGTCGAATATGACTTCCCCGTTTACGGTGATTGTGCCTGCATCGGGAGTCTCAAGGAAATTGAGGCAGCGAAGCAGCGTTGTCTTGCCGCTCCCGGAGGATCCGATGATGGAAAGGGTCTCGCCCTTTTCGAGGCTGAAGCTTATATCCTTTATAACTTCCGTATCTCCGAATCTTTTGCATATATTTTTGACTTCGAGTATTGGCATCAGTCAGACCTCCTACACCCTGAAATAGTCCAGCTTGCGTTCAAGCCAGCCCAGGACGATCGTAAGCACGCCGTTGAAAACCAGGAAAAACAGGCCGGTCGAGAACAGGGGCCAGATCAGTCCCTGCTTGGTGAACCGTTCGGCACACATTATGATCTCAGCTATCCCTATTACCCTCGCCAGTGCAGTATCCTTCGTAAGCGTGATGATCTCGTTGCTCATCGGAGGCACTATCCTCTTGATGACCTGCAGAAGTATGACTTTGAAAAACACCTGGGATTTGGTCATGCCAAGAACTGCCCCGGCTTCATACTGCCCTTTCGGTATGCTTTCTATCCCGCCCCTGTATATTTCGGAGAAATAGGCGGCATAATTGACGACAAAGGCCACGATCGCCGCTGTCATCCTTGACTTCATCGGGGTATCGAACAGCAGCCCGGGAGAATACAGCACCACAAACAACTGCAGCATCAGCGGCGTTCCGCGTATGATCCACACAAAGGTCCTGACGAGCCACTTGAGCGGTCTGAATTTCGACATGGATCCGAAGGTGATCACAAGCCCCAGTGGTATTGCCATTGCCAGGGTAAGGACAAACAGCTTGATATTGAGCCAGAATCCGTCGAAGAGCGATGCAATGTATATGTTCATACAGTTCCTCCGAATAATGATGAAATCTCCACTGGGATCACGAAGACCCCAATGGAGACTTGCCTGTGATGCCCGTACGATATGCCGATCTTACAGAAGACTGCCCTCCAGGCCATAACGTTTGGCTATTTCAGCCATTGTGCCGTCTTCCATAAGTCCCTTGAGTATTTTATTGACCTTTTCGGTCATGTCGCTGCCTTTGCGGAAAGCAATGCCAAATTGCTGTGCTCCGAAATTGTTGTCAGTATTAGCAACCAGATCCTCAAAGTCGGTGCCGGGTCCAACGTTATAATAGGCGAGCACTGCATCCACGATCGCCATGTCAGCAGTACCGGATTTGACTTCCATCAACGCCTTTGCCATCGAATCAGCCGGTACATATTCACAGTTGGCGAAGAACTCCTTTGCGGATACGTCCTCCGTACCGTCATCCGGGATCGTACCCAGGGCCTTGCCTTCTCCGGTGGATCCGGCTTCCGCCGTCAGTATCAGGCCATCAACATTAGACAGGATCTCCGCTTCCCTTTCTGCTCTCACAACGATAGCCTGCTCATTCTTCATGTAGGGAATGGAAATGCTCATGTTCTGCTTGCGCTCTTCAGTGATGCACATACCGTTCCAGATGCAGTCGATATTTTTGGAGTTGAGCTCGACTTCCTTGGAATCCCAGTTGATTTCGACAAATTCGGCTTTAAGTCCAAGCTTTTCACATACGATCTCAGCCAGTTCGGTATCGAAGCCGACCAGTTTCCCTTCCTTATCATAGTAGTTCATGGGTGGATACTGGGTGATTCCAATCACCAGGGTACCTTTATCCTTTATGTACTTGTAATCAGAACCAGCCTTCGACGAGCATCCCGGCAGGATCGCTGCCAGCATCAGCAATACCAGCAGCAAAGACATCGTTTTTGCTATCTTTCTCATATCATGTTCCCCCTCGCAACATTTTGACCAAGTTCTTTGTATCAATTTACCACATTGTCACTTTAGTGCGCTAAATCGATGATATATTTATACCACAGGTTTAATATAAAATCAATAGTCAAAATTTAATTTATTTTTAACTGTTGAGCAATTGGAGAAGTAATCTCTACCCATGCATCACAGACAGCGCTTTATTGCTTCTGACGCAAGAAACGCCGGGACTGGCTGCCCGTTGTCAGCGGCCGACATGGATACGTCAACAGAGGCGTTGAAGAAAAAACCTGCTATATATTCCCAAGGACCTCTCTCACCTTCTTGAGAGCGGCTTCCACGGTTTTGTCCATATCGTAGTACCTGTACTCTCCCAAACGTCCGCCGAAGATGACATTTTGCTGGTTTTCGGCCAGTGCCCTGTATTTATCATACAAAGCATTATTCTTTTCATCGTTGACCGGATAATAGGGCTCAGCGCCCGGTTTCCACTCCAGGCTGTATTCCCGGGTGATGACCGTTTTGGGCTGTGTTCCGTGTTCAAAATGTTTATGCTCGATAATGCGCGTGTACGGAGTTTCGCTGTCAGTGTAATTCACCACTGCACAGCCCTGGTAGTTCTGCATGTCCAGTATTTCTGTTTCAAACCGCAGGCTCCTGTATTCAAGGGCTCCGAACCGGTAACTGTAATAAGCGTCTATAGGACCTGTATAAACTACCCTGTCCGCAATACTGTCCCACTTGCTTTTTTCCGCAAGGTAATCAGTGTTGAGCCTGACCTCGATCCCTTCGATCATCCTTTCTACCATGGCGGTGTACCCGCCTTCCGGTATCCCCTGGTAAGCATCGTTGAAGTAATTATTGTCGTAAGTGAATCTCACCGGCAACCTGCGGATTATGAATGCCGGCAGTTCGCTGCACGGACGGCCCCATTGCTTCTCAGTGTACCCGCGGACAAGTTTCTCGTATATATCCCGCCCGACAAGGTTTATGGCCTGTTCTTCAAGGTTCCCGGGGTGTTCGGTAAAGTCGGAGCTTATCTGCTGTTCGATCTTTTTTCTCGCTTCTTCCGGGGTCACGACTCCCCACATCCTGTTGAACGTATTCATATTAAAAGGCAGATTGTAAATTTCGCCCTTGTAATTCGCAACAGGACTGTGGACATAATTGTTGAACACGGCAAACTGGTTTACATATTGCCATACTTCCCTGTTGCCGGTATGGAAAATGTGGGCGCCGTATTTATGGACATGGATCCCTTCTACTTCTTCAGTGCAGACATTTCCAGCGATATGGCTGCGTTTTTCGATAATAAGGCATGTTTTCCCTGCTTTCTTCAGTTCATGCGCGAAAACAGCCCCGTATAAGCCTGATCCCACGATCAGGAAATCATACTTGCTCTTCATTGCAGCGATCCTCCAAAACAGGTATGTATACTGTTCAGTTGAATCCTATCAGTCTCTGGGATACCCTGTACACCAGTAAGGAAATGTCCCGTCCGGGCCTCCCGGGCAGGTTGATCAGGCGCCCAAGCGTCCTGGACCTGATTTCCTTATATGCCTGCAAATCTTTGCCCTTTATATATTCCCACAGTTCCTTTTTCTTTTCCAGGTTCTCCGGTGTTCCGGACAGTATCAGGAAGAATGAAGAAATTACTGTGATGATCTCAAGGAAGTTGAGCATATACTGCCTGAGTTTCTCATTTTCCACGTTTTCCAGGTTCACCTGGTCTATCATGATCTTGTTTACTTTAACCTGCTGGTCTATCCTTCTTATCATGACCTGCTCGTTTACCGACTGGTCCTGTCTGCCGATCAGGTACCTGTACAGGTCTTCGTTTATGTAATATAGTTTTTTCACATGTACAAGGGGAAGATAAACGAATAAATTATCAACATAAAATGTATGTTTCGGAAGTTCCAGCCCGCAATCCCTCAGCAGCCGCGTCCTGTATATGGCCGAATGCATCGATATGTACTGGTCTTTTTTAAAGGGCTTGATTTCGTCCCATGTGAATATCCGGCCTTTAGGAAGCACATCATCATATCTGACAACTTTCTTAAATCGTTTGCCATCCTTCTCATAAACATAATTGCTGATAAACAGGTCGACCTGATTTCCATTTTCGCTTAATCTCTTTATCGTTTCCAGTACTTTTAGATATGATCTTACATCGACCCAGTCATCGCTGTCCACTACCATAAAATACAGGCCGGAAGCATTCTTAAGAGCGGTGTTTATTGCCCCTCCATGCCCGCCGTTTTCCTGGTGTATGGCTTTCACAACGGATGGATATTTATTGGCATATTCATCTGCGATATTTCCCGTATCATCAGAAGAACCGTCATCGATTATAAGTATTTCTGCATCTTCTCCTCCGGGCAAAAGCGATTCGATGCAGTATCTCATATATTCCTGGGAATTATAGCAGGGAACTGCCACTGATAATATTTTCATATTCACACCTCACTGTTTACTGCTTTATTTCGCTTTTCTGTTCCCATAAGTCTACATATTGCGTACGGAAAACGCACTATCTGCAATATCAATACGTAAATAACCAAAAAAATGCTTAATTGCCTTATTTCATAATCGTACAATGCTCTTAAAAAGTCAATATTTTGCAGAATAAAGGAAAAACCCGTAAACGATAGTTCCTTCTATATTTGTGATATATAGCTGTATGCAAAAAGAGCTGTTTCCTATTATGAATTCTAAATCGATATTTTACATTCTTTACAGTTAAGTGCGTTTGATAATTCTTTAGTTACGAAATTACACGCCAATTTTGCCAAGTACTTCATCACTAAGCCGGCAAATACTCCGATTTTAGGTACTAACCCTGCAATGATAGATATAAGATCTATTAAGACTTCCTGTCCTGTTCTAGTTTTGGGAGATTTGACACATGCTATGTTGCAAATTAAAATACGCAATCTTTTATTTGCCTTAATATAAGCAATAAGTGATTCACTGATTTTCTTGTAAGGCAGCTTCTTATCCGATTTACCGGCAAAGTCCTTCACTATATTTAGATTTTGTGTTACATATTCAATACAGTCTTCGGAATACTTTAAAGAATAACTTATTTCTCCCCTCTGTTTGAAAAATGGATCCATTTCCTCAGGAATCCCACTAAACAAGCCGATTGTAATTCCGGAGAAATTATCAAGAATGTGTTTGATAGCTTTTTTATCATTATTAAAATCATTAAGATCAAATAAAATATATTGGAATTCATCCAATATCATATCATTACTGGTTTGCGTACTTAAATCACTGATCGGCAAGCACTCGAACTGTCCGGGACTTAATCTTTGCGATAACAGGTCTTTTACCTGATCAGCAAAAGCACGAAATCTGCAAATGATGAGAACTTTTTCATTGGATTTTACAGTATCATGCAAAAACTCTGCTATGGTGATTAGCTTGCCGCTCCCAACCGGCATATTAACATAAAGCCTCTTCTTACCTTCAAAGATATCGTTTTGCATTGCTATAATACATGCTTTTTGATATGGCCTCAATTCAGGAATATATTTGCTCATTTCAATTCACCCATTAAGTTACTACAGCATGGCAACAACGTGTCATACAAAAAATGTCGACAAATACAATTTTCTTAATTATATCATACTTAATAATAGAAGATTTCAGCATAGCAGGTATTGATTTTTAACCTGTCATACTATTATCACCGATAGTTTCCTAAGAAACGGATAAAGCCTTGAAATCCACAGGCAAGTCAAGAGATCGCTGTTGCCTTATATTAAATTTTGATTACGTTTTCCAGGAACAGCCCCCATTTCTCGTCATTTTGTTGTATATATTTAATATATACAACAAAATTTGAGAAAATTTTTCGGAGTACACAAATGATCAGGGGTATTGTTAAGAGACCAACAAGAAAATTCAGCCGATCTTCTAAACGTGTGTTTATTGCTTTTATTGTATTTATTTTCGTCCTTTTATATATGAACAGCTTCAGTTCATTCGCAGCTGATATAAAGTTTACCGATATCGACGGACATTGGGGACGAGCGGATATACTAAAGGCACTTGATGAAGGATATATCAACGGATATCCGGGGAATTTGTTTAAACCCAATAACATGGTAAGCCGGGCAGAATTTATTAAGATGCTTGACGTTGTATTTTCAGTTCCGATAGAAGGAACTTACTCCAGGTATAACGATGTCAGTGAAGACAAATGGTATGCGAAGTACATATGGGCTGCGGAAAAAGCAGGTTATATGGGGATATATTCTGATAATACCCTGGAACCGGAGCTCCCTATATCAAGACAGGATGCTGCTGCGCTTATAGCCGCCCTGACAGGCATTGATGGCGGCAGCAAGAAAAAGGAATTCAGGGACTCAGCAAAGATTGCCGAATATGCAATAAATCAGGTAAATGCTTTAGTATCGGCAGGTATTATGAATGGAGATACAAACGGATACTTCAGACCTGAAGATGGCATTTCCAGGGCTGAGGCAGTTGCAGTTATCAACAGAACGTTGATTTATATCAATAGTGACCACATAAACAGCACACTTACGGTAACTGGCAGCGTAGTCAACATCAGGTCAGGTCCTGATACAACATATACGGTTTTGACTAAAGTATATAAGGGTGAAAATCTTAAGGCATCACTAAAGTATTCAGATTCATGGTATAGGGTAGAGGTAGACAGCAAAACAGGCTGGATCTCAGGCGATTATGTTGAAGAGTCCGAAAATGCTGACGGCAGCTCTGATGCAGATAAGATCGACGACGCTGACGATACGGGCCGAACTGCTGTAAATGAAACAGATAAAGACAGCCCAGATCGATCTGAAACCAGCAGTACCGAGGGAATTTCATTTAAGCCTGTAACCGATACTCTTGTGGTAAGCGGCTCTGTCGTGAATATAAGATCAGGTCCTGGAACATCATACGATGTTATATCAAAAGTATATTCGGGTGATATACTTACGGCATCTCTATTGTCATCGAATAATTGGTATGTTATTAAGACAGGTAGTGTAACGGGCTTTATATCCGGTGATTATGTCAAGCTTGTCGCAGCAGACAATACAGGTACAAGCGGCAATATAGCTGCGGGGAGTAATACAGACACAGGAAGCGATACTGAACGCGGCACTGTCAAGACAGACAGAGGGGGAGATACAGGCGACAGACCGGTCGGGGACGAGGAAGGCAGCAGTACTCAGCCTGAAATTTCGTCTCCTTCAGATCCGGAAAGTTCAAACGTTGACAAGCTGATCGTGGTCGATGCCGGCCATGGAGGATATGACAGCGGCGCCATCGGCTTTTACGGAACATTGGAAAAGAATATAAACCTTGCGATTGCGCTCAAACTGTCAGAATTGTTGAGAAATGCAGGGTATAAAGTTCTGCTTACCCGCTCGGACGATACGTTCGTTCCGCTTAAAGAAAGGTCTGATATTGCAAATAATGCCGGTGCAGATTTGTTTATAAGCATACATTGCAATGCAAGCGATAGTAAGGATGGCTATGGTATTGAAACCTATACTCAGTCAGAACGTTACACGCCGGTATATAAATATCAGGAGAAATGTATTTACCTGGCGGTGCTTGTGCAAAATGAGCTAGTTAAGGCGCTCGGCTTATACAACAGGGGAGTAAGGCAGGAAAACCTGTCGGTTTGCCGCGAAACGAACGCGCCTGCTGTTTTGATAGAAACAGCGTTTATTGATAACCAGAATGAAGAGATGCTGCTGAATGATCAGGCTTTCCAGAGCAAGGCAGCTGAAGCGATCAAGCTGGCAATTGATAAATACTTTGCGGATTGATTCCTTGTGCACTCGCCGGACGCACGATCAGGCATAGTTGTTCCCTCAGTTGAAAAAAAGTCAGGTTTGTTATAATTTATTTTATTCTATATAAGTATAACACCTAATAATCTGATATAAGGAAGTAAAGATGATGAAAATCCTGGTAATAAACCCCGGCTCCACCTCCACAAAACTCAGCCTGTTTGAAGATGATACTGTCAACCCCACCAATGTTGACGAGCTTTGCGATTATGCCCGTATGACCGGTATCGCCGGATTGTACCGGAATGCCCAGGCACATGTCTTAAATCAAAAAGCAGTAGCCCGTTATCATGCAAAATCCATAGGTAAGCGATATGAGGACTGCCGCTTTGTGGTTGCCCATATAGACGGCGGTGTGACGATAAATGCCCACGACTGCGGGAAAATGGTGGACGGCAATGTAGGCTCCGGCGGAGACGGTCCCTACACCCCGACACGTATAGGCAGTATACCGGTACTATGTCTGCTGGACTATCTTGAGCAGCATTCCATAGAGGAGGTGCGGCTCCTGTGCTCCCGTGCCGGCGGCTTTGTCAGCCATTTCGGTACCTCCGATGCTGATAAGGTACATAAAATGGTGGAAGCCGGAGACCGGAAAGCGGTTTTGGTATGGAACGCCATGATCTACCAGATCTGCAAAGAAATCGGGGCAATGAGCACCGTACTCTGCGGCAAAGTGGACGGCATTTTACTGACCGGCGTGCTCGTTCGTTTTGATGACATCGTAAAGGGCATCCGCAGCCGCTGTGAGTGGATCGCCCCAATCACTGTCTACCCAGGAGAAATGGAGCAGCAGGAAATGGCGGGAGCTGTGCTCAGAGTCCTGCGTGGAGAGGAGGATGCGCACCCATATACCGGCGAACCTGTATGGAAAGGCTTTGATTTCTAGGACAACAGTCAGCGGGTCGGACCGCTGCAATAATGTTCTTTTTACCCTAGTTCAAGGGCTCGCGTCTTTTTGCCATATAAAAGCCTCCTATGATTTTTTGCTTTATCATAGAAAGCTAATTTTACAGACTTCTCTTCACATCTCAGTTTCTTGTTTGTTTAAAATGTAAATCCGCCATCTACACCAATATTTTGTGAAGTTACATATCTTGCTTCTTCAGTACATAAGAATGCAACCATATTTGCAATATCTATTGGTTCCTGAGGCTTACCATTAGGTGTTCCTTTGACCCATTCTGCCCATACGCGATCACGTTCTGCCTGATCATCACCAGCCGTTTGGTCTAGAATTTCTTCCCACATACTTGTTTTGATAATACCTGGACAAATACAGTTAACAGTTACATTATCAAGTGCAGCTTCTCTTCCTAAAGATGCTGTTGCTGCCAATACTGCCGCTTTTGTTGCACTATAAACACTAAATCCGCCAAGGCAAGCTTTTGCTGCGATAGAAGACATATTAACGATTTTACCAAACTTTTTAGGTCTCATGATCGCTAAAGCTTCTCTGCATGAGTATAAAACTCCTTTAACATTAACATCAATTGATAAATCAATATCATCTATACTTTGTTTTGTAAGTTCTTCTGTCAAACATACACCAGCACTGTTTACAACATAATCAACAGTACCCCATTGATCAACTATGGTTCTATACATTTTTGCTACCTGCTCGTAATCGGTAATATCTACTTCATATGCAATAGCTTGCGCACCAAGATTTCTTACTTCTTCGGCAACCTTTTCACATCTTTCTTTTTTTACATCAGCAACTAATACATCTACTCCATTTTTAGCAAATAATAGTGCGCATTCTCTTCCAAGTCCGCTGCCGCCGCCAGTTACTAATGCTTTCTTTCCAGCAAAGTTAAATTTCATAAAAATCCTCCTCATTCGTTACTTTTTGGTTTATACTATTTTTTCTATATTATTTTAATTTTGAAAATTATTATACAGCCAACAATGATAGCTGTTCCTTATAACATCACTAGGTCTGTACAGGAGTTCATTTCAAGAGGATATGATAAGTATGAGCATACAAATAAAGGACTTTCTGGTGAAGTATATGAGATGCGGTTTCCAGGAACTGCTGCGGTACTTCTTATAAAGCTCCTTTTACCTTTAAGAACATACCAGGTACGTATGCCTGACAGCAGCAAAAAGCTGAGAAAGAACGCTGGTAGCAGTAAGGCAGTATTACTTTATGATAAAAGGCTTTCAGATTTATTTCTGAAAGCCTCTTATCTTTCTGGTTGCGGGAGAGGGATTTGAACCCCCGACCTTCGGGTTATGAGTGCAGAAATAATAATTTTATCTATTTCAGTCTATTAAAAAATACCCAGTAATATCAAGGTTTGCGGGCTTTTCGTTCAGTTCTAAAAAAATCTATTTCGGTCTATTTTGGTGTTCATAAGCACCAAATAAACACCAAAAAATCACCGCATCGAGAAGCTCATTTTCAGGGGGAGAATGGGCTATCTTAATGCGGGCAGCTGCATCCTCTTAACTACTTTTGGCAGCCATCCGGCTGCTGGTTTTTCCGTTCAGCCTTCCAGCGCTCATAATCTGCTCTGACAGCAGGATCCTCGAACGCTCTGGCTGTTGCTTCAAGGGTTTCACGTGCCAGACGATTAAAAACTTTATCGGGGATCAGTTCGGTCTTGATCCGGACTTGTTGGCCATCGCCTTCTTTTCCGAGGCCATGGCCGTTCTCAGGCCCATGACAGAACTCACGATTTTCCATCATTTGCATCTCCTTTCTATGCGGATGATCTACCGCTACGACTTACCCATTATGTCAAACTATTTTATTCAAGTATATACCATTGTCCTCACGTTCTGCAAAGCAAAAACGAGCTCGTTCTGGAACTTTCTGGCGCGAGCTCCGTTGTCATTTATGGTAAAATTTTGTTGACATCGGCATGATGGTCAAGCGAGTGATCAACGGCTGCGGCCTGAGCCTCGGCCCGGTTAGTATTCGCTGGGGAATAGGATGGTCGTGGCCGATCTGTCCCACTCTGTTATTATCCAGATCGTGCCGATGCTGGTGTTATAGGCTGCCAGTATTCGCTCGCCGTCTTTAACGGCCCGATCGTTCGACTCCCTGTCCTCTTGGCAGAGGTCTCCCCAGTCTCCCTGCTGGTATCGGCTGAAGGCTGCGTTCACTTCGCCGGCAAACGTCGGGTTATTCTCCATCTCGTCGGCCACACCTCTGGTCGCTACTATCATTCCGTATTCCATGGTATCGCTCCTTTGCTGTGGTTTGACTCCATCATATTGGCCCGGCTTCTGAAGATGGAAGGCGTACCGGGTGGGTGAGCTTCAGGTTCCGCTCTGAGCTCGTTGATCTTGATGCAGGCGATCAGCGCGCGAGGAGGTGGCTGCCTTGATCATTGCGTCACATTATACCGAGGAATACGACGAGGCCCGGGGAGTTTATAAGATCCGGAACATGGAGGCCCCTCTCTGCCCTGACTGCGGCCAGCTGCTCTCTGGATATGATACGAGGGCCCGCCACGTCGTCGAGAGCTCCGGCCAGATCCGCTGGTTCAGGCTGCGCCGGCTCAAGTGTCTCAGGTGCGGCACTCTCCACCTTGAGCTCCCGGACTTCATGGAGCCGAAAAAACACTACGAGGCCCAGCTGATCGAGGAGGTGAGGGCCGGCCGATCGGACTCATGCCCGGCCGACGACTCGACGATCCGGAGGTGGAGGAAAAAATAAGCCCACCCGGTTTGCATTGGCTTGTCGAAAAATGCGCGCTAATATTATTCTGCACAATAGAAAAAAAGGGGGCGTCTTTCGTTATGAAAAATAATTTTATAATCATGGCCGGTGTGACTCTCTTTGCCGTCGTCGTGGTTCTCGGCTGCGTTATTGTGGGGGCCATGCTTCTCGGTAAAAATTCAGCGCCGGCAGCTGCCAACACCGGAGGATCTTCCGAGGCCCCGGAGGATGATGTCCTGATCAGAGCTCCCGACACGATCGCCATCCCGGGATATGCTCAGCTGGTCATGAAGGCCGGAGAGCTCCTGCAGGATGTTGAGCTCTACAATCCAGAAGGGAATCCTTGCTATTTTATTATTTCCATAGCCCTGCCCGACGGTACCGAGATTTTCAAGTCCAGCCCGATAAAGGCAGGAGAAAAAACCGACGTGATCAGGTTATTGCAGCCGGTGAAGGCCGGAACCTACGAGGGCGCTGTGATGAGATACTCGTGCTTTTCTGCCTCGGATGATACGCCGATGAATGGCGCAAATACAAAATTCACCTTGGAGGTGGTCAAATGAAAAAAACATTTATTGCTCTTGTCTTGATCGTGGCCATGCTGTCGCTGTCGGCTACGGCCTACGCCGAAAATGAGACTTCCGCGACCATGACCGTGAACTATGAGTTTACGGCTCCGGAGCCTCCGGATCCTCCACCGACGTCGACCTATGTCGTGAACATTCCGTCGTCTATAACAAACGACTCCATGGGGTTGGTAGAGATTACAGCCTCAGAAAACACGCTTCCGTCTGGCAAGATCCTCGTGGTTACATACGACCCACTATATTCAACGTGCAATTCAAACGGTCATTTTAGGCTATATAAGGACGGAGATCCATTAGGGCCAGAACTTGGTTGCAGGATCTTGGTGTATTCAAACAGTGAGAAAACTCAAGGCAAATATCTGGATGTTTATAATTCCGACGGGAAGCAGGAGGTTGCGGCCGCGTTTCCTGCCGGAAGCACAACGCCGTCATATGGTGGCTTCTTGGAGTTTGTACCATCAGCAGGATATCCGGGAATGATCTCCGGAACCTATATCGGAACGGTACATTTCAATATTGAGGTAAGGGATGTCGGATAATAGGCTGCCCTCGCCTCTATTGTGCATAAAGGCCAGCGTGCGGATCCTTTCCGGTCGCTGGTGTGCATTTGGGCCCGGTTTGCCGGGCTCTTTTGCCCTCTCCGGATCAAGCCTCTGACTTATTTCAGCGGTTGAATTTTACAATAAAATGGCATATAATTTTTCTATATTCTGCTGGTGGATTTGCGGCGTTCTTCCTTTGCATAAAAGCGAAGGAGAGCGCCGCATCTGCTCATATGGTGCGATTTCTCGGCTATTATCGTGTATCGCTTATTGTATTTTTTTATATTTTGGTGTATAATATAGGCAATTCTTCGAGAGTCATGAAAAACTCGCAGCCTTGATCTTGAAACCTGTGCTTGATCAATGCGGCGGGTTTTTCTTTTGCCTCCTGATCTGGAGACATAAAAAAGAGCAGCGCCATGGCCATTTATGACGCCGCTCCATCTATATAATCAGCTACGGCCCGACGGCCTGCGCTTACCTTTGAGCCGCTGCTGTATCATTTCCAAATGGATTGCTTTGGCGGGATCTGGAGCTTGGGCCTGTTCCCATTACTGAAAAATAGCTCGAAAATGTCTTGCTCGGTTATCCGGCCGCCGGCGATCAGCTTCCGGATGAAGCCAGCGATCTCCCCGGCCGAACACTCCGGGCTCATAAGTCTGGCCATGGCCTTCTCTGGATCAATAGGCTCGCCCTTGAGGGCTGCGCAGTCGAGCAGCTGCTCGAGGGCTTCCATGTTCTCAGGATCCGGATCCATGTCATCTGCCACCTGATGCTTGCAGGTGAGAACGATATAAAATAAAGCTGTTGACGGTTTCGAGATCACGACTTTCCCGAGGTGAGGCACCCGGAAGAACGTCAGGATCCTGTCGAGTATGCCGTATTTTTTTACCATGATCATGAAGTTTTACCTCCTCTTTTTGTGGTCAGTATGCTGCCGGTTTCCCGAGTCCTCGCCTCATACGCTGCTTTCCTTTTCTCGTATGCTTCAGGATCGAACCTATGCTCTGAGAGAGTCAGGAGAACCGCGTCGGTATGCTTCTTGATCTCCCGGGAGATTTCTGCGGCACTATCTAACTTGTGGATCCCCTTCAGCTTCCCCGGCAGCTCGGTGATCAACTCGTCAATGAGCAGCAGCATATCAGTAGTCGCGGCCTCCACCAGCTCGCTCCGGATCAATTGGCTCTCCAGCTCCTCGAGCTCCAGAGCTGCGAGTTTGGCCTTGGTTTCCTTCAGGCTGGCCTCTGCTTCCTGTGCCCTCAGCTGCGTGTCTTTATCCTTGACGTTCTCCTTCTCCGCGACCTTGACTTGAAGGTGGGCTATATATTCCTTGATGGTCTTTAGCAGATCATACTTATAGCCGCCTTTATTGCTGACGGCGTGGATCACTCCGTTTCTGGTAAGTGTCTGCACCCATTGAGTAGACACTCCGAAGATTTGCGCAATAGTCGAGCTGTTAACGAGTTTGGTCGTTGTCTTTCCTTCCATGATATCCTCCTTTCTGAGCCTCTGTAAGGCTCTGTGTGGCTTTCTGTTTTATGGGTATGTTCTTACTCTTACCCGGTTTATTTGTTATCGATAGAGCTGCATTTTTTGCGGTCAACGCCCATATGGGACAAAGCAAAGTACCCAAAAAAATTTTTTTCGTAACTACAGACTCCGAGGGCTCGCCAGCACCGCAGGCTTTTTCATGCGCTGGAAGAACCTACTCAACTTCTGCGAGGATGTCCTCTGCTCTCCGGATGGCCGCCACGCTTCACCATGGCCCCGCCTTGCCCTTCTTTTGGCCTTGGTCGAGTGGGTTAGGTCGTCTCATGTTCCTCCCGTCGTTTAACGGCCATTCTGGAGCGTCTGGTGGCCCGTCCTTGGTCATAGGGCCCGGCGCTTGATCCGGATCCCGGTTCCACTCCTCGGCAGTGGTCTCGGCCCATAGCTTGGATGCGTACATGAAGCCCTCGATGAAGCCCTGCATATGACCGCCGGCCATGGCCTCGATCATGGTGGCCTCTGCCTCGGTCTCCATTCCTTCCCGGATCAGATCCTTCAGGCGATCGGATGCGTGGGCCCGGGCCTCGTCGTATATGGACTGGTTGGCTGTCTCGTGCTCGGTGCTTTCTATGTACTGGGTGTATATATGCTGTGCTGCTCTTTCCATGTTTGCCTCCTTTGGATGGGCCTTGCCCGGGGCTCCTTTTACTTTCCCGGGCTCTGCCCTGAGTTCCTTATGCCTTGCTTTAATATGCTGCCTGCCTTGCGAAGTTTCCGATGTCCTTCCGTGAGAGCCATCCCTCAAGCCAGTCAAAGAACTCGAACTGCTGCTCCTTCAGGCGAGCAACGAGATCCTCCTTCTGCGCTTCGCTGTATCCATTGGCCTCGATGTGCGGGCTCCATGAGAAGTAATTGTTGACGACTGTGGCCTCTGTCATGCTGCCGAGCGAGAAGTCATCAAGTCCGAGCAGTTTGCCAGCTTGGGCCCAGTAGCCAATATTTTCATCACGGTGCGCCGGATCAAAGGATATAATGGCTTCTCTGCCAGCTTCTCCCGCGATGCTAATGCCATCGGTGAAGCCTCCGGATGCGAACGCTGGGAGCCCGTCTATCGACACGACGATCGGCTGGTTCTTATCTATGACGCCGAGCAGCTCGCCGGCCTTTTTCCAGTATTCAATATTTTCCTTCCTGAACTGAGGGAGGAAGGAGATTACTGCCTCCATTCCGGCCTCACCGGCGATGCTGATGCCATCAGTGAAGCCTCCAGATGCCAGTCTCGGGATCAGCGGGATGTTGATGCCCTTGCCACCGACGAGCGGTACCCAGTCGGGGATCTTCAGCTTGTTGAGTCCCTTGAGGAATAGGTTGATCCCGTCGATGATCCAGTTTATCGGAGCTTTGAAAAGTGCCACGATGCCGTCCCATATCCCGGAGAATATCTTGACGACTGCATCCCACGCGCCCTCCCAGTTGCCGGCGAATACATTCTTCACGAAGTCGATCACGCCGCTGAACGCAATGATCAGCGCGTCGAGGATAGGCCGGATGTTATTCATTGCATTACCCAGCACCTCAGTGAACAGTCCGGAGAGCCACTCGATGATCGGGCCCAGTGGTTGAAGCACTGCATTTATGAGCTGAGAGAGTACCGCGATCAGCGGAGTGAACGCCTGACTGATCAGGTTGAGGACAGGCTGAAGCATCGCAACGATCAGGTTAAGGATCGGCCCGAGCAGTTGGATGATAATGTCCAGTATCGGCATGAGGGCCTCCAGCAGTTGCAGCACGACCGGCATAATCGCATCCATGATTTTAACAATCGGAGGAATGAGTGTTGTCAGTAGCCTGCCCCCGATATTCACGATCACCGGTAGGAGCTTCTGGAGCACTGGCAGCAGTCCATCGAATAGGTCGGTTATTAGTGGAGCCAGTACGGTCACTGTCTGCTCTATGACTGGTGCGAGTGTTTCCATTGCACTCGACACGGCCGGCATTAAGCTGTTGAGAGAGTCGAACATCGTATTGGCCAGTGGTTTGAGAGCGACTTCTGCCTGCTGCCTGAATAACTGAAGCCTCTCGGGGAAGTCCATCGTGTCCTCAGCTGCTCCCAGTATGGTCTCGCTATTTGCCTTGAGCGATGCAGTGAAGTCCTCGACTGCGAGAGTCCCGTCCCGAATAGCTGCGGCCATCGTTGAGCCGGCTCGAGCTCCGAAGATCTCGCTGGCGATGGTTGTCGCTTCGGCTGCGCTGCCTGCGTTCTTGATTTTTTCATAATAGAGCTGAAGCCCTTCGCTCGCTGAGTAGCCCTCTTTTGCAAGAGCCCCGACGCTCTTTTTCATGGCTGCCAGAACTTCATCGGTCTGCACGCCGGCCTTTTCCATCTGACCGATCAGAGCAGTGGCATCCTCGAAGCTGTAGCCCATTTCTTGAAGCTGCGGAGCGAATTGCTGAGTCTTTTGCATGAGCTCGGTGAAGCCGATGCCTGTCGCTTGGCTGGCCTTAAATACGAAGTCCATGGCCTCGCCCATCTTTTCGGCGTCGATATTCCACGCTTGGAAGGCTTGAGACGATCCCTCGATGACTCCGTTCAGGTCATCCCCCAGCATATTGCTGACTTGGAGGGCCTGCTTTGAGATCTCCTGAAGGGGCTCGCCGGTCAGCCCGAGGCGGGTGTTGTAGTCGGCGATGGCCTTGCTGGCGTCCTCCATGGTCGTCGGCACGCTTTTGTATACCTCGTCGAAGTCCGACATCAGGGCGTCAAGGGCTTCGCCGGTTGCACCGGTTCCGATACGGATCGCATCCGTGGCTTCATCGAATTGGCCGCCGAGATCTGCGAGATACTTGCCGGCTTCCATGACGGCCTTGCCTGTGGCGATCGCTATGCCGCCTATGGCAGCTCCAGAGGCCAGCGCTTTGACGTTGATCCCATCGAGCTTGCTGACGACGTCTTTTACTGACTTGCCGAGGGTCGGGCTAATACTACCAGCTACTTCGACGATGGCCTGTAATGCTTTATTCTTCATCTCCTTCACTTCCCTGTAAAATCTCTATTTTCATGATTATGACCTCCTTGTTGTGTTATTTTTGCAGCCTTGCTGCTTTGGTGTTTCTGCCTCAGTATGTAGAGGAGGGTCTTTCCCGGTCTTTACTTTATGCACGGCACTCACCTCCTTCCAGTGTTCCAGTCAGTAGCGGCCGACGCAATATCCGGGAGCTTGCCCGGAGTTTCCCTCGGGCCCTGCTCTTGTTCCTGCTATTTGAGGGCCTGCTCGACATTATGGTTGAGCCTGTTGATCAGGAGCTCGTCGAGGTTCTTCTGGATCTCTTGGCTGACTTTCTCGTTGGTGATCATCTGCGGTATGCTCAGAGTCTTGATTGCTTTGATCGGAAGCCGAGCGTCGCCTTTCCTTTGGAATGGAATGTCTGTCCCTCCTTTGTTGGATCCGAGGAATACGTTCGGCCCGAGTCCCTTTCGCTGGCCTTTTATAATCTCGGCCGTGATGGTCTGCGGCTTTGCCTTTTTGATGGTCTTGCCGTTCTCGTCCTTGATGCTCTTGGATCTGGTCGTCGGTTTCATTTTGAAGTGTGTAGGAGTGAGTGGCCGGCCTTCATATGTCAGCTGGATGGTGTCAATTACCTGCGAGGACTTGATGACTTTCGCCGTGCCTTTGGCTATCTTGCCGGCCTTTGTTACGTCTCCGGACTTGATGCTGTATGTGGCGGTGACTGCTTTTGTCACCTGAGCAGGCGCTCTATTCTTGAGATCGCTCACCGTCCGTTTGATGGCCTTCTCGGAGTCTTTGTTGATGTTCTCCAGCTTCTTGACGAGCTTCTTGTACTCCTTAATCCCGCCGGTAATGCCTTTGCTCGATGCCATTATGACCGCCTCCCATCACTTGGAGCCGCTGGGCTGAACCTGCTGGCTGTTGTGTATCTTCAGGAGCTCGTCGATTTCAACCGTTGACTCCTTGGGGAGCTGCCCCTTGTAGGCATCGACTACGAGCTGCATCTCCGGATTAGTATCCTGTGGAGCTTTGCCCTGATAGTAGTCTGCGATCTTCTTGGCCTCCAGCTCCTCGGCTGTCATGTTGCCGGCTGCCGGTAGGGTGGATCCTGCTGCTCCCTTTATAGCCTTGTATGTGTTGACGATCAGGGCCACCTCGTCCTCAAGCGAAGGATCTGCGGGCCCCTCTGTGCTGCCGTGTGCTGTGGCTGCCTTGGCTGCCTTGTATGCTTCAGCGATAGCCCGGGCATCTGCCGCGATCTCGTGCTTAATGGTCTCGGTTACGAAGCCCCTGATATAAGGATCTGCCATGTACTCCCTGAGCATGGCCGCTTCCTCTCCAGTGAGGCCCCCGGCCTGCTGCTTCTTAATCAGGCCGACGGCTGCGAACCGTCTGACCTGAAGATCGTTTTTAACTTCTCTGCCGTTAAGCATTGCGTTTCCCTCCTTTTGCCTCTTTTGGTACAATTACAGTGAGCTCTTTTTTCAGCGCTTCGCTCTTTGGAGCCTCTGGAGAGCTGGCTGGCTCGATCCTCTCGTTCATAGGTCTGCTGGGTGCTGCCGGAGCTTCCCCCATCAGGCTCCTGTATGCCGGAGTGTTTTCCAGCCCTTTGAAATTACCGGTTCCCAGTCCTGCGACGAACCTCGCCTTTGCTATTTCATCTGATCCACAGGTGTGTCCCTTGATGTCGATCGGGCCGGTGTGCTGCTCGACTATCTTGATCAGGGCCGCGTTGTACGACTTGGATCCGGTGTGAGTATGGAGGCCCGGGCCATACTGTTGGGCCTTGACTGCATCGTCGGAGATCATCTTGAAGTATTTGCGCCACTCGTCAGCGATCTGAGAGATCTCGGTCAGTGTGATGCTCGTGGCTGTCTCTGTCTCCCGGAGATTCCTATATGCGATCAATACCTCCTGATAGAGCTCCTCGCTGCCGGGGTTCTCTATCTGCTCCAGCTGGGAGAGCCTTCGCTTTAACTTTGAGCCCTCTGCATTGAGGTCGTCGATCCTGTCCTCCAGAGCTTCGAGTTCCTCGCCCCCCACGAGTGAAGCCTCTGGAAGTCTGGAAGTGAGTCCATTGACTTCCCGCTCTATTTCTGCGAGCCTGTCGCTCACTTCCTTGCGCCGGCCGTTTGCTCCGGTGTCCTTTTGTCTTGCGTCCTTCTCGAACTTCGCGCACGCGTCCTTGAACGCTTCGAGCGCTGCCTTGTAAGGTTCGAGTGCCTTCTGGACTGTGTCCTTGGTGAGAGCTGCAGGGTTCTTCCTCAGCTCCATGAGGTTGATGTTTTCCTTTGCCTGTGTCATTGTCTGATCATTCCTTTCGTTTTTTGATGGTGGTGGTTTATTTTTTCAGGAGGTCTCGCTCCTCCTCGCTCCTTTGCTCCTCTGGTGGTGTGGTGGCCTTCTCGAGGTTTGCGAGGGCCCTGCCGTGGATCCTGAAGGTTTTCCTCATGAGGACGTCGGCCCGCTCCTCGAAGTCTTTCTCTTGGCCGAATAGTGCCTCGCATATCTCTGGCCACTGGAGCCCGTCGATGTATCTCATAAGGATCACCTGCCGCTCGTCTGGGTTTCTCAGGAGATTTACAGCTTCCTGAATGTCGGCTGCCTCGTCCCGCTCCTTTTGGATCAGCCGCTTGATCCCTCTCTCGAGCTCCTCTTTCTTTGCTATTTCCAGCGCCATGCGGTCGAAGGTGCTGGCCCCGGTTCTTGGCATACCGTCCAGCTTGGGGGATGCTGGTGCGGTCAGTTTTTCCTCCATGAGCTCCAGCCGCTCGATCTGGTTGTCTATCTCCCTGATCAGGTTCGTGTATCTCCGGAGGCGTTCTTTTGTCATTGGTTCCTTGTTTTTCATGTGCCCTCCTTTCCCTGCTGGTGGAGAGTCTTGGGCCTGCCATTACGGCCCGCCTGCGTTTGTTTACGTTCTGGCGCTTGCGCTATTCTGCCTCTGTGCTGTCCGCTGCCTGTACTCAGCCTTGACGGCCGGATCCTCGAAGGCTTTGGCCACGGTCTGGATCAGAGGCCGGGCCAGTCTGTCCGTTACCGCGTCAGGTATGCGATCCGGCTCAATTTTCACCTTCTGGCAGTCGCAGCTCTCGCCATAGTCGAGGTTGCTCTTGCAATAGGGGCATACTATGTAAGGCTTTGACATGGTGCTTCCTCCTCTCTGCCACCCTGATGGCGGCCTTTTTTATATGTCACCGGCCTGAATAGGCCGTTTTCTCCGTTCCTGTGGTACCTTTGCTTGAGTGTTGAGTATGGAAGGCCGTATCTCTCGGCGGCCTGCTTGAGCGTCATGGTCTCGCCGTCCAGTGTTACCCGGATATTTGTCCGGCGGTTGTTGTTCTGCTGCTTCATAGTGGCCCACCGGCAGTTCTCCGGAGTGTAGTCTCCGTCGTTGTCCTTCCGGTCGAGTGTGAGGCCCTCGGCATATCCATGGGAGAGCGCCCAGGTCTCGAAGTTCTGGAAGTCCTTCCACTCCTCGCAGTATCGGATCCCCCGGCCTCCATAGTGGCCATAATCAGGATGATCCGGATTTCCGCAGCGTTCTTTCATGGATCCCCATGCTTTGTATAACTTTGAGCCGCTTCCTCCGTGGATCCTGTGGGCCTCGCTGTTCCGCTCCGTATGGTAGCAGCCGCAGCTCTGTGTCTTGCCGGCCTTGATGTCCTGAGCGAGGGCCAGCCCGACGGATCCGCACTTGCACTTGCAGAGCCAGACGGTGTTCCCGTTCACCGTCCCCAGCTGGGCGATCACTCTGAGCCGTCCATATTCCCGGCCGCTTTGCAGCTCGCCGAGATCCGGGAAGGGTATGGCATCCACCGGCTGGATCCCGTCGACTATCGGGAAAAAGTGCTCCGGGTTCAGGGTGTAGAACTCGCCGGCCGGCCGCCTTCCGGTCTGGATCCTGTAAACTTCACACCGGGCGTCGATATACTCGGCCATGATCCGAATGATCCGGGCCCTGTGTGCTGCCAGTTGCTCGGAGACTTGACCACGGGCCACCTGATCCTCGAGCTTGATGGATGCCTTCCGGACTTTCTCGGCCAGCTTCTTGAGGCTGCTCGATGTTTCGCTGGTCAGAGGCTCCAACTCGTTGATCTTGATGTATGTGCGCCGGCCTTCAGTTGCGGCCGTCTCGATGGCTTTGATCGCTCTCTTGGCCAGCTCGTTGAACTGCTGCTCGACTTTATTCATCGCCGGCAATATGGAAGCCGGAGAGCTGCACCTTGTGTTGTTGCTGGTTGGTTTCATACTCTTTTACCTCCTCAATCTCGTCATCCCATCTGCCTTGGTTGAGCCACGTGGTGGGGTATGGTATATACTGGCCGTTATCACGCTGCCACTGCCTTGATCTCTTGGCTGCTTCGACTGCTTTCATGATCCGGTTAAATAAATCAGTGTCAGGCTTGACTTTTTTCCATGCCTTGAGTGCTGCCTTTTTCCCGGTTTTCTTCGGGTATGCCTTCCAGAACTCCTCGAAGCGTTTCTCTTGAAGGTCTTGAGGCTTCTCCTTGACCTCACCATCATCGCCGTCAGGCGTATACGGTATTGTTGTGTCTGTTATGTTAGGTACTGTTGGTTTGGTTGTGTTGGGTACTGTTGGCGCGTTACATTCCGTTATGTCTGCGTTATGTAACGCGTTACTAACGTGTGACTGAAGCGTGACGCTGTTTTTTTTCTCTCTATACCGGCGCTGTCGCTCTCTGTTAGCTTCACGCTGAAGCTCACGCTGTTCTAACAAGCGCCCAGCATAATCATGCCAGTCATGAAGATGAAGGCCGTCGTCGCCTTGGTCAATATATCCGGAAGCGATCAGGGCGTTTACGAGATCGGAGGCTTCTCCATCCCACAGGACGGCATCGGCTATTTCTTCCGGCTCGTACTTGGCCAGACTTCCATCCTGAGCGAAGTCGAGCGCCCAGTACCATAGGCCGTGAAGATGGCCAACCGCTGCCGGCACTGATACACCCAGCAGCCGAGCTAATTTTTTGGTTTTAGGATGCCGCCATAGCTCTTGGTGGCTTTCAATCCACGCCATGCTTTTTTTCCTCCTTTCCGTCGTTTTCATATACTGCCTCGACTAAGCCTTCACGCGACGGATGGCTCCGAGTGGGGCTGTTTCTTCTCGCGTGGTGCCCTTGGCCAGATATTCGATAAGTGCGTCATAATTCAGCAGACGGCGCCGGCCGATCTTCACATATGGGATCGCATCACTGGCCAGAAGCGACCTGATAAAATTTAGGGTGACCTGTGTCTCTGGATCTTCTTGTTTCAGGAGCTCGAGGGCCTGCTCCGGATACCTCATGCGGGCCATACTCAACACCTCCCCGTAGCGGCTTCCACATTACTGGGGAGCTCGAACAGATCGGTGACAGGACAATCAAGAGCGTCAGCCAGTCTTTTTGCGGTGGCCGGATTTGCTGAAAATCCGCGTTCAAGTCGGCATATAGTTGAGGCGGCCACGCCTGAAACCTTTGCAAGGTCTACGCAGCTCCATCCGCGATTAACACGGGCCTGCTGGAAGTGCTCCAATTTGACTTTTAACATTGCTCATACTCCTTTCCTTGACTGTATGCCAGCTCAGCGTCTGGCTCTGTCCGTTTCGGGCTTTGGCTCCCGGGCAACAATAAAAGCCGCCGGGCTTACCAAATAGACCCATGTTATGGGTTGTATTCGGCAGCTCGACGGCTCAAAGGTTGATTCTATGGTAACCTGTGAGGTTGTCGACTGGTACGGGGGAGCGGCTTATTCAGGCCGCTGCCACTTAGGTGTGATCGCTGGTGGACTTGGTTCCCTGTGCGAGTTTTGAACTCGTCGCACAGTTTCCCGCGCCATTCCTACCCGGGCGATCCCCGGGGGCCTGCCTTCATCAGTGCCGGGAGGCCATTCCCGGCAGACGCCCGGCGTGGGCGTTTCGGCTATATTTAGAATTGACTTGCTCTGGCCATCTGGAAGTCTATCACCTTGGCTCCGGTTCTGGCAGCTGCGGGATGCATCAAGGCTTCATTCTCTTGACCGTGCAATCGGTTGGAAATCAATAACATCATGGCTATGGCCTTGGTTTGGTCGCTTGCCATGCTCCATTCCTTCAGGAGCTCCTCCTTGTTGATCATGACGATCGTGTCTCCCGTGTAATAAAATGGCTTCGATTGCTTTCTCTCTAATCCTGTCGTCAGAGCTGCCTCGTGTCTGAAGGCGGCCCAGTCATTATAATCACGATCAGAGAACTTTCCGATCTCGGCAATGAGTGCCGCAACAAACAGGTGGATGCCGTCATCTCTTAATTCATAGCTGAAGTTTGTGGGGGAGATCTTGACATCACCAACAGAGACGATCCTGTAACGCTCTGGATCTTGTTTTACGGCTCTGGCCAGCATAAATGGCTTCTCGTATTTGAGAGCCGGGAATAACTCGCAGATCTTCGATGGATCACGCCTCTCCGTCATATGTATCGTGATGCTTGGCACCGGTGTCTCGTTTATGAAAATCTGTTTCATGGTGTAGCCCCCTTCTATGAAGATGATCGCGCTGGCTTTTTGTAAATTCTATATCGTTGTTTCACAACTTAATCGAATTATATCACACCGAAATACTATCGTCAACAATCTATTGCAATTTTGTTTCATTTCGTGTAATATATCAGCAAGAGGTGATAATATGCCAGCAAGAAAAGTTTCTGATGATTTTGCCGCTTCATTCTCCCGACGGTTGACCGCTCTGCGTGAGCGGAACCGATATACACAAGCGGCGGTGGCTGCCGGGGTTGGTGTCGCAGCTTCCTCGATCGGCTATTATGAAAAAGGGGAGAAGATCCCGAACGCTGAAATATTAGCGAAGTTATGCCAATTTTATCACGTTCCAGCTGACTATCTGCTTGGTTTTACAGATGACGCCGGTGTTGCAGATCTGCCAGAAGGGCCCACAAAAGACGACGCCAGCAGGCTATTGGATGAAGTCGCCATGCTGATCGCTCGTGAGAGTCGGGTTGATTATGACCGGAATATCCTCGGGCCAGTTGCTGACATCATCGAACGGATAGGCGGGCTCATAGCTGATGCGGACGAATCTTTTGCAGAGCTCCGTGAGAAATATCCAGCCTTTTCCCGTAGTGATCCATATGGTTCCATGGGAGCTGATATTAAGTCGCTTACGGAGGCCATGCTCGGCCTTTCAAAAATGCCGGAGGGTCTGGAGCAGTTCCTTACTGAGTACCGCGAGCGCAGCCTTGACGTTACAAGGGTTGCAAGAGACGACATTCACTTTATTCGGCAACGTGTCGAGGTGGCGATCTGCAAAGCCCTGACCGGTGGATTTACTGAGCATGTTGAAAATGTTAGGGGAGGTGGAGGTAATGGCAACAGTCACAAAGCGGGGAAATAGTTATAAGATTACAGTCTCCTGCGGTTACGACCTAAACGGTAAACAGATCCGGCGCCACACTACATGGACGCCCGAGCCGGGCATGACTGCAAAGCAAGTGGCAAAAGAACTGGAACGTCAGAAGGTTCTTTTTGAAGAGCGCTGCCGCACCGGGCAGGTGCTTGATGGCTCTATACGATTTGCTGACTTTGCCGAAAAATGGTTCGAGGACTATGCTGATAAGCAGCTTCGAGCCAAGACATTATCCCGCTACAAGGCTATGATGCCGCGCATTAACGCCGCGATCGGTCATATCCATCTGGACAAGCTCCAGCCTCACCACCTGCTGGCCTTATATGATAATCTGGCCGAGCCCGGGGTTCGCAGCGATACAAAGTACCGGTGCTCGGTTGACTTCAAGGCACTGCTCCGGGATCGTAAACTTACCAAGGCCAGCTTCGCTCCATTGGCAAACGTCAGCATGGCCGTGCTCAACTCCATTACTCAGGGTCGGAATATAGCCCGCACCAGCGCAGAGAACATCAGTAAAGCGCTTGATCTCAAGCTGGATCAGATATTTCAACCGGTAGAGGAGGACAGCACTCTGTCGGCCAAGACGATACTCCACCACCACCGCTTGATCTCCTCCATACTCTCCACGGCAGTACAGTGGCAAGTCATATTCTCCAATCCTTGTGAACGAGTGAAGCCTCCCAAAGTCGAGAAAAGTAATCCGCGTTATCTGGACGAAACTGAAGCGGCTCACCTGCTGGAGCTGCTCGAGGCCGAGGACATTCAATACCGCACTGCGATCCAGCTCCTACTCTATACCGGCTTCAGGCGTGGCGAACTGCTTGGGCTTGAGTGGTCGGACATTGACTTCAAGCACCAGATCATCCATGTACGTCGCAGCTCCCTGTATTTACCCGACAAGGGCATATTCGAGGACGACACGAAGAACTTCACATCAGAGAGAGTGATCAAGGTGTCAAGCATAGCCTTCCAAGCTCTCCGGGAGTATAAGGTGTGGCAGTCCGAGCAACGGATGAAGCTGGGCGACCAGTGGCACCAGAGCGACAGGCTATTCACCGCATGGAACGGCAAGCCGATGCATCCGGACACTCTGACCGGATGGTTTCACGACTTCGTGGCAAGGAATAACCTGCCGCAGATCAGCATCCATAGCCTTCGCCATACAAATGCCACGCTCCTGATCGCGCAGCATATGCCTATTACGACGGTAGCGAACAGACTGGGCCATGCTAATGCTGCCACCACTACCAAGATATACGCTCATGCGATCCGGTCAGCCGATGCGGCCGCAGCTGAGACACTCGAGAATATTCTGGCACCAAGCAGGAACAGCAAGAGCAAACTCGGATAAATAAAAAGGCCATGAGTTCCACCCGGTGAGGGAGATCCCATAGCCTTGTTTTTTGCCCCTATGATTTTTATGTAATAAGCACCAAATAAACACCAAACGCAGATTTTTAATAAATTTCTTTGAACATAGCAAAACCCGCCGGGCCTTACGCCAAGCGGGTTTCTTTGTGGTTGCGGGAGGAGGATTTGAACCTCCGACCTTCGGGTTATGAGCCCGACGAGCTACCGTACTGCTCCACCCCGCGATAT